>Ga0065711_1009545_pt1 | contig 16206 bp, 12 predicted proteins | sample Hoacrofraction12_FD_59098 | JGI IMG/M metagenome (GOLD analysis project Ga0065711, IMG submission 59098) | Hoatzin crop microbial communities from Cojedes, Venezuela - Epithelial fraction 12 v2 (version 2) | ecosystem: Host-associated > Birds > Digestive system > Esophagus > Crop | place...
CCTTTTTGTTTGTTTTGTAGCTTGGTACAGGTGAGTTTGGATTTTAGCAAGCTTTCTATATATTTGCCAGATGCCTCAACACTGATTTATGGGCTGCAGAAAGAAATATTTCATTCTCTGGGACATGTCAGTAAAAATTTGTCAGCTGGGAACGGAACCACAGCACCACTAAAAAGAAAGCTTTACAGATGCATTTAAAAAAACCAAACCAATTCTACTTACATAATTTTACTATATAAACAGTAGAACAATTCACCTTTAAAAAAAGATTATCTTAAAGGAGAAATTCCAGTCTGTGAGGTAGAGATTGTCACTGCAAGAAACTGCGCAAAAATGGCAAAGAGGAAAGATAACCAGGATGTTGACTCTGCTTAGGCAGAAAGATGCTTGGGCAACTAACCTCGAAAAGCTCCTTTTGAGTCCTCCTTGCCATAACAACAGCTGCGGCATCTGAGAACACATGGAACTTTAATACTCACAGAAATCGTCTGCCTAGAACATGAGCTGAAATTCTTGGTAACTCCAGGTGTTCAGCATTTCTGAAAATCAGATCTATGATACGCTCTATTTGCTAAAAAATATTGAGGAACAAGAGAGGTAATGACCATTATTACTGTTTCTCTGAAGTCCAATGATGAAAGTCAAAGAAAGAACATATAAAGATCACAGCTGAAATGGTTCAGGAATTATAGTCATAAGTTCCCTGTCACATTGGCATGCCTGGACTTCTTTTAAACTGCAATAAATTCATATTGCAGTTACTAAGCACAATTCCCCAGAATCACCTCACGAATCACACATCTGAGCAGCACCGCACGGCCATTACAGGTTGGCTACACAAACAAATTAATTAGGTAAATATTTTCAACAGACTTTTCCCACCTTTTTAAAATTCATCTTTGTTTTGTATCACCTGTTCTCCAAGAATTTAATAAAATATTAAAATGTTGAAGTTGTGCAAGCTTATTATGCATAATTTACCCAGGATTTTGAATGGCACACCATGTTAAGACAGCTCAATTTCACATGCATAGCCCTATTTCCCTAAATGAAATCTGCAGATTTGGGAAGGAAATAAAGCTTTCAGTTAAAAACAATAATCAGAGCACAGAAAAGGCAACTATATATAGTCTAATTCATGGCATTACAAACCATGTTTCTACTCTGTAAATTCAACTGTACAGAGTTTTTTGTTATGTCAGTAAGTAGGGATAAGGGATTATAGAAGATAACTCAGTATGAACATGGTTTGTGAATCCTGTAGAGGAAGTCACACAAATAAAGGAATAAGACATTAAATAACAGAGACTATGACATGCTGTAGACTGAATGTGGAGGTGGCATGGTGAGAGAAAAAAAAAAGTCTGTTATTAATCCAGATTAACATGGCCTGATATACTTGCTTCAGCAGTAATTTCTACTAGAAAATCCCTAGAAAACAACAAAAAAAGAACACATAGGCAGCACTCTGCTTCCTGGAAGCTGAACACAATATACCGAACATATCTAATTTCATGCCAGTTTTATCAACTGCAACACGAGCAGAAGCTGAACAAGCAGGCTGGTCTTCCAAGTAAAGCGTCAGTCTTGAGTTCAGTCCCTGGGCAATCACAGCCGGCTTACACTATTCACCAACCTCCACCTCTGTTTGTTTTACAACATTTTGTCAGTGAAGTCTCTCTAGTTCGTACAATACGTGAGGGGAGTGACTGCCTTGGTTTACAACTTGCAGAGCACTACTGTAATGAAGCACTAACCCTAAGACAGCACTGGATAGAAATAATAGAACATTATGATCAAAGTATCTATTGGTGGAATTCTGTAATTAAGTGCAGAGGAGAAGTGTGCTGTAATGGTAACAAGTTAACAAGTTAGCAAAAAGGAATAAAAACCCACGCTCTTAGTGTACAGAAGAATTAGAAATAATTTTGTCATGACTTGAAACAGTTCAAAACCAAGGAAGTGATTATTTTTGAAAGACAGAACGCAAAAATAAAAGTTCAACGATCCACACTGTTTGGCTAAATTCTCAGCTAAAAAACCCGACCAAGACCCTAAACAAAATAACCCCCCCCCCAAATTCCAAGATGCTTGCTTAACATACCATCAGAATTCAGGGGCAATAATGATTTATGTCAATTATTGTCTTCTTCCTTAACTGCATATGTGTTTGTGAATCAAGTGTCTCCCAGTTCTCTTGCTGGAGCTACTAATCTGCCCAGTAAATTTCCGGAATCACCTTAAAATCTTTATGATTTGCCACTTCGTGACCCCAAAACTACTTGCAATAGATAAACTGAGGGTCAGCAGTGGCTGCTCTGCTTAGATCCTTGATCTGGAGGAAGCAAGTGCTACTGCCAGCCCAGGAATGAAGTGCTAAAGCAGAACAAAGCCATTGCTTTTGTTCTGGAGATTACAGTACGACAGATCATGAAACACTGCATGATGTTTAATTAATTTAACAATTTCTTGCATTATAGCACTAAGCTGTCACACAAAATGTGAATATGACACATTAGAGAAAGAACTAAAGAAATTGTGCTAGAACTGTGAGGATAATTGTTTTCATTGTGCTCATTCTGCTGCAAACTGGAAAAAAAAAAAACCCAAACCAACAGAATATATAGATTGTTTGGAAAGAACATACCTATTAATTCCTTATTTCTGACATCTAAGGCCATGTTTCGTAAAGCTGTAGCAACTGCACATACCACCCGGTCATTGTCTATTCGAAGCAGTTCCACCAGGATTGGCAATCCTTTTTCTTTGCGGACAGCAGCGCGGATATACACTGACCACTGTAAAGACACATGGGAGAGTGTGAAGAAGAGAGTGAGAAATCCACCACAGAAAGCAAGGCATCCGAGGTTATAGCAGATACAGACTATGGGGTAACAGAAGCATGTGGATTCAAACTCAAAAGAGGGGAAATAATTGCATTTATGATGCTAGGCAACCACCTGATTTGGAAATCTGCACTGATTTTTTATGGCGGCAGAGAAATTAAATGATGAATTGACTTTACTCCTAGTGCACCTGGTTACATTTTTACAGTCCAAGTCTGCAGACCACTTGCTTTGCATCAGCATTTCCTATGCAACATCTAATGATGCTTGTTCACTGCTAAAATAACAGAATTTCTATTACGAAATATATATAACAAAACATATTCAAGAGGTTGAGTATTGCTTTGTTATTACCATAGGAACTATTCAGTCTAAACCCATGAAAATGCTGTCACAATTCCTCTATGGTTGTCAACTTGTTCAGAAGGAAAAATGAGGAGAACTCTATGTCTGGTTTTGGCACCTGTCGTGGTGCTAACCGGCAGACTGTCGTACATTGAGGAGTTCGAGATTCACGTAAGAGTTGACCTGAGGCAGGTGCAGGCCTGTGCTGTGCCGTGCTGCAGGTACCAGGCGGCTGCAGGACAAACCCAGCAGCTGATTATATTGGAGAAGCCTGTAGGCATCTCCCACTTGGCAGCTGGTCATGACACCACTGGCATGTCTTGTCTTTATCTCAAAGCGAAGCACCACGTTCTCACATGAACGTCCTTTTTGTTTGACAGTAGAAATGATGAATAGAGTTGTTTACTCCTAAGAAAATCCTCTAAGAGCTCTAAAGACTATCATGCCAGTGAAACTTTCCACGGATGGGACCTGTGCAGCATGCTGTGACTAGAAGGTCCATCCAATGTTGCACAACTTGGGGTTCCTTGCACCCTAGGGATGAAAGATCAACTATACTTTCCTCTTTTTCATTCCACTGTTACCTCCAGAAGTTGGGAAAAATGTAAAAAGACCAAAACTGTGACCTTGTGGTTTTAAAATCTATGGGTATTGCCAAATTTGAGATGTTTGGACACCTACAGGTCTTCTCAGCACAGCCTGCTTCAAAACCAGCCATCTACTAGGCATATATTTCTTCTCACATCCTGAACTCTTCTCTGGAATATTCATAAATTTCACACTCATGCTCCTTGCACTGACAGTTGAAAAGAACTTTCTGAAGCAGAGATTCCCTCTCCTTTCAGAGCTATGGCACAGATGCTTAACCTGCCACCATGCCTGGAAGGTGAAGACAAAGTTCTGGAAGCCCTTAGACTTTGAAATATTTCAAATATTTCAGAAACTGGGATGATAAGCCTTAGAATTTTAAAATCATCATGAAATTTCCCTTTTGACAAACCTTCCCTAAAGGACAGTTAGATCCCACCTTTAAGAACAGCTACATCGCAATAGTGTTCCTCCATAAACAGAAAGAGTAAAACCAAATTCCATTACATAAAGCATTAGAAAAAGGTAAGTGCACTCACTGTCAGCAGACCATGCTAAACCTCTGCATAGGGCCTGTACTTACCACAGCTGAAGTGCTCACTTTAATAGCTAGCATCTGTTTATACCACAGATGCCCTGAATAGCAAAATCCAGAATATAGTTTATGATAAGAACAGTTAATACAGAGACAGACAGAGGCTGCAACGTTGCAATATCTGGAGTGCAAATTCATTCCAGGTGACGTCTTTCGCGGGAAATTGGGAAAATGGAAAAGAAACCAGCATTTAAAGAATATTATTTTATTATTTCTCATTTGTAGTAGCTCTGCATAACAACAGCCAGCTGCCTGGACTTCGCTATAGATGAAAGTGATAATGGTTATGATAAGCTTCCAAGTTAGGTAAACGGGACACGGGCTTCTCAGCATCAGTGAGCACAGTAATGTAGTATGTCTGAAACGTAAATGCGCCATCATTTTCTTCAGCAAAGCAAATAGCTCTTAGGTGAGGGAAGAAGTGGTAGCAGAATTCTTGATTGGTCTTACTCTATGCTCTCTCCTGCAGCCTCTTCTCTAGAACCAGTGTACGGGATGATCATCAGATAAAAAACTAAAACACACCTTAAGGATCAGTGAGTTCAACTGAAAGTGTCTGCTGAAAAATAATTTCTTTCTTATACATTGATTTTAATGGGGTATTAAATATCAAGGATGCTATGAAAACACCAAATTAATCCTTCTAAGCTTCCTGTTTTAATAAACACGTATTTACCTGCCAGTTAAACACACTCTCACCTGCAGCTGGGAGTACCCGAAGCAATAGCTCTTCGCACTGAAAACCTCCTGTCGCTGTGTTTGCTGCACCTCTCCCAGGGGAGGGCCCTGCTGTGATTACAGGGTGACTCCCGGAGTGAGAGCTCACGGTAGCAGTGAGACCATTCTGAGAAAGGGTTGGGCCTGGCTGGTCGAGGTGAGAGTTCAAGCTAGCAGTACACTGAATGATGCTGTCGTTCACTGCAAATGTACATCAGAGATGTAGTGCCTCCAATGCGGATTACGTGGGGAATCAGTGGGGGCGTTCGTTTTTTAAAAAACTCTTACTTATATTTATTCAATACCAGAGAGAATCTAAAATGATCTTGCAGATTATTGANGATATTATAAAAACCTCCAGTAAACAGTTTTCCTTTGATTTTTTTTTTTGTCAGCTACCAAGGGAAAACACAAGCACGTCTTTTATGAAACCTAGGTTTATAACAGACTTCTTGGGTTGCAGTATTTTCACCATCCATTCCAAAACAAAAGTCTAAAAGAAATAAAATGAGAATTTTTTTTATTTAACTCTAGGGAGAGCAGAAGATGTTGTAGGAGAAACGCTGAAATAACTCAGTATGAAAAAAAGAGAAAATATAAACCTCCTTAATGAATAAATGACATGCAAGCTTTCAGCATCCATAATGAATCAATTCATTTGATCACAATAGTAAAAAATACAGCTCCAAAGTTTTCTCAGGGGAAAAATCCAGATATAATGTTTTACAGACGCATATATGCACACACATACATAAAACAGTGGGAGAAAGAGAAAAAAGTATGTATGAAGCCTCTCCTCTCCCCTGTGCATTGCACCCCCACAGCTCTCTCCTTCCAGAGAACGCCATCCGCTCTGGGAAAAGTTCATAGGCTCCTCAGTCCATGATTTGCTATCATTTCATCTCCGTTTTCAAGCCATGCACCTTAGGCAGAAAGATAGAAATGTCTATTAATTGTTTCAACAGTCTCTGGAGAACTTTCCAAGTGGAAAGTGGTAAGAACTGTCTGTCTCTTTCCTTACGCTGCCAATTAGGATGCGTCTCTGCAAGAAATTATGCTGCGCTGTGCGGATTTCAGGAATGCTCAAATTGAGATGCCTCAAAACGGCTATTTCATTCTCTCAGAGAATGGAAAAATTGATTCGCTCTTGCGTATACTGATGATCCTTTTGTTTGCCCAAAGCCATCACGAAACGCGCCTGCATTTCCACATTGCAGGTCAATTGCTAATATGAGCTCAGTGAAGTATATAAAAGAAGAGATGAAAAATCATAAAAAAGAAAAGAGACAAAGGGTTTGTTGCCTATCAGTAGGTAAATGAGGCACTCTGCCAATATACTTAATCATCCTGTTGCTCCACAAATCAGTAGTAGTGTCAACGACCAAATAACTGTTCAGTTTGTAAAGAGAAAGGGCTCCTACGGGAACAGTAAACACTTTAGAGGAGCCAAAAATTAAAATAAAATCATTATTGTTGCATCAGATTGTGGCTAAATTATCAGAGACAAGCACAGGAGCCACAATCTGTGCATGAATACTCTTTACAGATAATTGAATTCGGGGGGCATAGCTACTATACATCACTTTGAAGGTATTTAGTGCATCTCTATGTCCACTTTCATTAGTAGTTCCCTTTTTATTTGTGCCATGGTAATTAAGTAGAAAAATAAGAGTAAACTGGAAAATTATTTTTTAGTTTGTCACAGTTATTATAAAGGACCATTTCCAGAGCTGAATGCCTCTAGGGATTAAGATTACATTAGGCTGAAACTCAACAAAAGAGTAATTAGTCCAGATAAAACTTCCTTCTTTTTTCAGAAAAATTGATAAGCATTTAACTGCTTAACTCCTTTTAGTGTTTCATATGGTTTTCTTCTATTCTCCTTTGAAGCACCACCACAGGAGACCAAACTAAAAATGAAGGAATTTGCAGCACAAAATGAAAAAAAAACCACCCCCACCCCAAAACTCCAACACAAGTCCTCCAAGGAATACCAACATCTGTATACACTTGGTATTTTGAACAGATTTACTTCCTTTCTATTGACATCAGTGTTATCTGGGCATCTCCAGAGTATTTCACCATCACACACTTCAGTTTTGACCAGAATTTGCATTGTATTGGTACAGTTCATCACTGTGACTCAAAGACTACTGAGATATCAAAATTAAAGGAAATTGCTGAGACATAAACTAAAAAATGAAAGCCAAATCACAGCAGCAAGCATCACAAACCAAACTAAATTACGACCAGAACCAGGAAGATTAGAGAAACTCAGATTTTGCTAGGAGAGACTTAGAAAGGGGCCATCTGCTAACAGGAGTGGAACTAAAGACCATGGAAGAGAACTGCATGCTAAGTAATCAAAGATCAGCGAGTAACCAAAGATCATTATTCCTCTTCATCTGATCGTATTAAATGTAATACATGGATCAGGAAAAAAAGAGAATATTTTTACATTTTTATATTTCACTTAGAAAATTACAGATCTACTTTACTCAAATAACTCTACTAGGATCCCAGAGAAGTCACACCACCTGACAGAGAGCAGGGCTCTGAAATCTTGGTTATTCTTTTTGCAATTTCTGAAGAGAGCAAGCACTTCCCAGGGACTTTCTGCTCCACGAGTGCAGTATTTTGTTCTCAGAAATGATCCCATCTGGTAGGCCACCAGTAAGTTCTCTACATCTCTGTGTTGGAACAAGAGAAGGTATTAACTGATTACTGTCCTCTTGTTCCATGACCTTAGTCAAGCTCAAAGGAAAAAAACTCATGGGTAAAGATATACAGTTAAATAAATAAGAGAAAACTAAAATGGTGTTAACAGAAGACATCTTAAATGTTCGAGGAAGGTGAAGTTCGGAAGGAACTGCCCTCACACCTCTTCATTCTTGGTTCTGCAGCACGAGTGTGTGCTGGGTATTCAACATGATCTGAGAGGCACTACAATAACTTTTCCAGACATTGTACCTAGCACCATTAAAAAAGAAAGGCTTTGAGACCAAGGTGACGTATTTCATGGGAAGCAAACTGAGTACAGTAAGGAACTACGTTGAGGATCAATTCACCACGAGTTACTGTGCTCCCATCCCACAAACAGATGTCCATGCCAATTTCCTCATGATGTCTGTGATTACGGGTGTTTGCAGCAGCAGGTCTTGCTTCTTGAATATTGTCCCGTCCCTTGAATATTGTCTTCCTTCCTATAGAGCCAATGTGTTTCTCTGTATTAACTGATGCTGCCTCATCTATGGGGGAGATTCCACCCAGGTAAGAACTCCTGATAGAATAATGCACTGGTTATTTAAAAAGTTTGCCTTTGTTGATTAGATGATGTGTTATAAGCGGTCTTCTCTACCTGATCACGTAAGGATTCTTAATGCTGATATCTTGGAGAAAATCAATGTAAGCCTTTTCACTGTAATCTGAAAAGCTTCCTCCTGGAACAGCCCAATGAAACACCAAAGGGTTAATATGTAAATAACTAGAGTCATTAGAAAAGTCTGGCAAGGAACCCACAATATGTCCTTGCCTGATAAGAAGAAGATTGATAACCTTGATGTCTGCTGCTTTAGACAATAATTACTCATTATCTGCAAGTGTCTGGATGGTAAGGAGCTTGAAACTCTTTTCATACTACTCTTTGAAGTAGCTGCACTGACCTTGTGACTAAATCAGTCCGTTTCATGTTTTCAGTTTCCTTATCTAATAATTTACTTAATGGAGCTCTTGCTCCCATGAGACTCAGATTTCTCTAGGATGGAATTAAGAAAATAAATGTAGCTACTCGCCTAAGGAACAAAGACCAAGATCTCATCTAGCTATCTCAAGAGATCAGGCCAATAACCCATAAATCCCATTCACATGGGTATTGTACCTCTTGGGGATCAAAGGCAGGGACGTTCAGTTGTCTAACCAAAGAGCCTTACCACTCCCTGCTGAGAATGATCAAACATGGAAGTGAAAGCAAAGGAGGTAGAAAGAACTAGCCAAGGAATGTTATGGCCTCAAGCAACTGCAAGACTTAAACAGAGTAGCACTTGCTCGTGATGTTAAGGAGCCCAAGGAACTAACAGACACTCAGGAAAATGAAGCTGGCCATCCTGTCATCAAAGCAGATGAGGGAAGTTTGTAAAGCCTGAAAAGCAACTGGGACAGAAGACTGGGCACACAGGAGGGACGAACCAAGGCCCAGAGCAGGCGTGCTACTTCTTTAAATGTAAGTCATCATGCTATGAATAGAAACATAGTAGATCCTGTTTCCTGGTTTTAAGAGATAGGTATTACCTATGTAAGGATAGTATTTTGAAAAACAAAACAGGATCATATGAATGAAGATATTATTTTTAAGGATTTGACAAAACTAAGGAAATTCTACTTCTGGTGACAACACTGCGTTTTTAACTGCATGTAACAGAAAAGACAATATTGTAAGACCAGAGGCAATGGGAACAAACTGACACACAGGAGGTTTGCAGAACATTACAAAATGTTTTTTCATTGTGAGGGTAACCAAGCACTGGCACAGCTTGCCCAGAGAGGTTGTGGACTCTCCATCCTTGGAGACATTCAAAAAACCATCTGGACACGGTCCTGGGCAACTCGCTCCAGGTGACCCTGCTCGAGCAGGGAGCTGGATCATATGATCTCCAGAGGCCCCTCCAAACCTCAGCCCTTCTGCGATTCTATGAGTGCATAGCAACAGGTACTGCAGAAATGTCTCCAGCAGATAAACTGACATCAGCCTAGATTTAGCTGTCAGATATATACAGACAGGCACAGCAATATACAGGTATGCCAATATCTCCTTTCTTCCTGAGAGGGAAATATTGTTCAGAAGGGACATGACCTTGGATTCTTGACATCACTGACTCTAGGACATTTTGCATTTAACTTTTTTACATGCTAGTAGATTTGATGCATTACTAGCCTATTGACCAAGGTGAAAACTAAAAAGGACTTGCCACTTTCATTCCCACCATCTAAGGAAAAATACTTATGCCAGGCTACATATAAAAGATCTATGGAGATTTCCTTTTATAGGATGAATCTTGTAATTTTATACCTTTTTAATCCAAGGTATTAAAATAAATAATGACATGAGGTGGCAGAAAGGACTTCAGGTTTGAAGTGTTATAGCGAGAGAATTCTTAAGAAGCAGACAAGTGTCTTCAGAATACAGCTGAGTGAGTCAGCAAACCTCCTATTTTCATTTGTGCATTTGTACACAAACTTCGCAAAACCCGAAGTAAGTGGCAAAGAAAACTCACAGAGCTCCCAATGCAAGTAGGTACCTTACAGGAAGCAAAAGCTGCCCACTGCTTCCAAAGGCATCTCTCAAGCCTTGTTTGCTCGGGGAAAACTCCAGCTAAGCTTGATGAGGAATGCATTTGCCTAGATTTTTATTTCATATTACTAAGCAGTTTTAAAATAGAAGTTCATACTAAGTATAATTAGAAAAAGCCTCCTTTTGGAAAAAAAATATATCTCAGAGTGGCAATGAAAGAAAGCAAACCCAGAAGCAATGGCCATCGTTTTTGTGTCACTCCTTCTGCTTGCAGGAATTTTAGGATACAGTGAAATTACGCTGGCTATGATTTGATGGGGGAAAATATTTTGGGAAGCAATGACTCCCCTCCAACAGAAACCCACCTAGTCCCAGGCATTAGCTGAGTTCTGCAGAAGTGAGTAGGAGCGTGCACGCAGAGCACCGACAGCCTGACTGGTGGGCTGTCAGGTCACATGTGTCCTTGGAGTGCACACTGCTGGTGGCCATCAGGCCCATCAGAAAGGGGACACGCAGCCACCAACTGCCAGTATCTCAGGCCACCGCGCACAGCAGCAGTCAGACCTTATACAACGCGGTATCCTGGAAGTGATGTGGAAAATTCTTATCTGTCAAATCCCCCCCCGAAACATACATATTTGGACATCTCTACACATATTATTCCAGAAGGGCCATTCATATTATGCATAGATGCATCAAATAAGTACATGAACAAAAAAGAGATCTGTTAGGATACAGATGTGTTTTTCCATGAAAGGAAAGGGTTTGCCTTCTTCAGATTCCAATACCAGTGTTCTCCCTATGCAACGATGTCTTGGTGCAGAAAAGCGAGATGAATGACCTTCCATATGTGCCTGAAACAGCCTCTTCCAAAATGAGCTCTGCTTTGTATCCAAGCTGTCAATCTCTTCTTCAGAATGAGCATATACATCAAAGTCAAGATCCAAGGACATAATCTATCCCAGGCTAAATTTTTGTGTTGAAAATACCCTTCCTCATACCTCAGATCAGTATCCTGCTTATTGGTAAGCTTTCATTCGGACTTGTTGATGTATTTGTCACCAATATGCTCCTTTTTTGACTTGTTATTGTCTTGGTTCTCATAATAATTGCCACAGACCAAACATTGTATTAAGTTGTAAAAAAACCAAGTTTACTTTGCAGATGGGTAACACATGGCAAGACTTTGGTCCGAAGTATTTTATCTTGACATAGAAAAATTACATGCAAATATAAGTATGTCACTTTTTTCTTTGTTGTTAGTATTTGGCTTTAGAAGGAACCTCTGCAACTAAAACAGTGCTAAAAATGTCCTACAGATTAAGATTTATTATGTGCATGTGTTGATTTTACGTGTATGTTATCAATGAGAAACTATTTTCTCTGAAATAATGAAAACTTTCAGCCTCTCTCAGCTATTAATCCTTCAAGCTACGTGCTGCTGCTTTCTTTTTGTGTTTGAAATTTTTGAAAGCGGTCTAGAGGATTCAGACACATATCATCTGTTAATTCTAGTGGCAGACATTTATCTAAATCCTCTAGACAATTTTTTATTTTTTAAAATTATTCAAGCTTCCTTTTATCTGCTTACTTTCCATTCATAACGGCATTGGTTAAGCACTGCCTGGGTTAAAAGTGTTACCTCTCAGTCACCGAAGAGGATTAAACAGGTTTACACCGGAGGAACCAAAAGGGTGAAACAGCTAGGAAAGAACTATGCAGGTAATCAACTGCACTGTATATTTTTCCAGAAGAGACTGTGTTTTCGCAAGTGTGTGAGCATCCCTGGTGCACTGGCTGCCTCATATATTCTGGGAATCTTCTGGCAATAAAATGATGCTAACTGGAAAAAAAACTCCACAATTACTATTGCTGTTAATATTAACAGCACCATTATTTATTTTAATGCAGTTTGTGCCTTTTCTCTCTTTCAGTCCATCATAAAGTTCTTCTTGAAATATGTTAAGTTAAAAAAAAAAACAAACCTCTTTTCTCATTTATTATACAATTACAGTTTCTTGGAGGAAGTAAAATAAATGAAAATCTCCCTTAGGAATTACCTCTTCTTTTAAGTTTTGTATCTTCTATTTCAGTCATTTTATATCCAGAAGACTGCAGCGGTGGAAAAGAGAGGTCAAAAGGTGGAAACATCAATGCTTATGTAATCCCCAAAGAGGATTATTCCCCTCACAAAAAAAGGCTAGTATGACATGTGAAATTAAGGATATTCATTCCATGTCTGCACATCACTTGTAATGGAATTGGTGAATCTTTAGAAAAATAGAGCAACACAAGAACATCTGAGCTCCTCCCATCGTATATAGCATAGATAGTATTAAAGTTCAGATCAGTTTTTCGAACCCGGCATGCACCAAAGAGCTGTGCGCAGTCTTCCTTCCTCTCCCTGTGCACTTCTGCCAGCTAAAGGATGACAGGTATACAGATTTATTAGAACCAGGAGAAGGGGCACCACTTGGATGTTCGCACTCCTGTTAGTCCTGGCAAATATGCACGCATTGTTCTCTCATTTGGATCAGGGCTACACCCATTCCCAGATGGATAAAACACATTTATCATGTTTCTGTGCCAGGATTACACAATCGGATGTGGTCTACAATATGAGAATAATAAAAGTATAATCATTTTCAGGCCCTTCATAAGACAAAAATCACTGGACAGATACTTCCTTACTAATTTCATATGCCACTGAATGCAATACTCAAAGGCACTTTTTAAGTTTGGCAGAACACAGCGCTCAAAAAAAATCACATGCCTCTGAAGATCTACCGAACGTGCCAACTCAACTTCCAGTAAAAGTTTATGGGCAAAAAGCGCAATTTATTAGCCTCAAGGCTAACATTTTAAAATGAATGCCTAATTAAATTGGTATTTACGTATCACATGTGAATGCCCAACTGCTTAAAACCAAACAGGACACTGAGACCTAACTTTGACAATTGCATTTCCCCACACATGCGTGTTTTCAAAGTAAAGGGGAAAAACTTCCACCAAGAGCTAACTTCAAATCAATGCATTATATTTATACAATAGGATTAGATAGTTAGTATTTTAATCCAATCAAAGCAGTTTACCATCAGGAAAGCAATGAAGGAATTACCCTAAAAAGCAAACCAGGCCCAACTGTTATCTTGATTTTTACAGATTGTTCTAAATTTAGAAGTATTGTCAAAATATAATAAATGAGTTCTTAAACTTTTTTCTCAATTCACTGCAAATAATACAAGAAAGAAAAACAGATCTTTTGAATAAAATTGAAAAATAGGATTAGCTGGATAGAGTGCCTTGATTGCGCACGTCCTTGCTCATTGTACATAGTAAATCATATTGTCCATGTATTTTAATTTTTCTAAAAAAGTAGATGGTAACATCACTTGTGTTGGTGTCACAGCATTTGTATCTTGCTCTGTTCTTGCCCGGTTTCTCTTAAGAGATAGAATGTCAACCAGCTTCTGCAGTGACAAAACAATATGGTTTCATTTGATTGTCACTGGTGATATTTTTGGCTCCTTTTTCATGGCTGTCACCCACATTCATAAAGAAGCTGCTTCTCCTCATTTGGATATTGGTTTTTAGTGGCAATTTTTCATACTTGACTTGACCAATGTGATTTTCACTGCTGTACACTGAGTTCTAAGGTACGACTAGCTGTATCAGTTCAGAGGACTTCAAATACTATCTCAGATTCGACTGTAGATAGTTCTGCGGAAACAGAAGGTTATTCCACTACCAGGAGCATCCAGACATATTTGTATTGCAAACTTGCTGTCATCTGTAGGGGTCTTTTGGAACTGAAAAAGAAATAGGTATTGGGTTAACACTCCTACCTTCCAACTCCCAGCAGCCAAGTTCTGCAGTGCCCCTGCTGCCCCCTCCAGCGTGTCTGGATTCGAGCACTCAGAAAGAAGTGTGAGGTAGGGTTTGACTATTGAAGGGTGCCACAGCATCTGGATTCCTTTGGGTGGTTCTGCACAGTCTGGGAGAGGTCCTACGCCATCCCACTGTTGGAAAGTACAAATCAGATTGTCAGCAAGGAACAGTGAAATACTTCAGAGCTGCTTCAGCTGAAGCAGTAACATCTATGTGTGCATGCGTGAAGGCATCTGCCTGCAAGCAGCTGTTGTCAATTTTAGCATATCCTGTAATTTTTCACAGAGAACCCAAATTTCCTCCTCAACATTCCTTATAGCACAGCTATAGCATTGGCAGAAATCACAGTGTTTTAGCTAGCTGACACAACACACACACTTTTCACTGCATTTATTTTTTTTTTGGGTGGGAATAGAAGCCCAGTGAATGTGCACATTATCTTAAGAGGCAAATCTAGAACTTGCATGGGAAGAAGAGATTTCCCTTTTTCATGTCCTGCTCAGTTCTCCACGTTCTCTCTCTTCTCATGAGAGAAATACCATGGCCATGAAACACTACTATGGAAAACTAAAGCATTCAAGGCCACAAGCCCTCCATCCCTTGAGACGCCCGAGCACGACAAGTCTTCCTCCACTGCACAACTTCTTCTGGCTTCTCACTGCGTGAGCGCTGGAGGCATTCGGCTGTACAGCCCACCAGCCACACAGTCCGAGACTCCGATGTCATCCATAGAACCTTCTCTCACAAAACAGACTCTTCCTCTCATCACAGACAGAGTTTTGCCACGAAAACAGCCCTACTCCGATATCCAAAATGGGCGATATCAACACCTGGACAACGAGCAGGTTATTGCACAAAACACACTCTTACCAGGAAGAGAAACTTTGTTCTACGAGAACAGCAATTCACCTCTCCAGTGGAACGCACAATACTTGCACCTAAGCATGAAACATCTTGAAGGAAGGAAATGTAAGGATTTTATTTTGCTTTTAAACAAAAGTAAGATGTGGAGTGCACTTCTAATGCAATTTTAAATGTGATTTCTATCTATATATGTAATGTATGTTTTGTTTTGCTTTGTAAAGATAAAGGGATTTAGAAAATTCATAGCCTTAATATCACTGTCAGGAACAAGCCTCGACTTTGTAATACAATCTCTTTTCTAACACCTCTGACACGTCCGGATTGCACGATGCGATACAAAGTAAACCTTTTAATGCCTTAGGTTAGAGCTTACCGCAATTATGTAGATAAAAAAGTGCATCCTAACATTAAACATCTACTAGACATACAAAGATAGCACAAGCCAAATTAATTCCTTGCTTAGATCTGTAATAGTTAATTGAAGTAGTTACGAGTCAAACAACACAACAATACTTGCACTGGGTAAGAGCTAGAATATCTCATTTTCAGGAAGCATCAATCATCATTTTATCTAAGTTAACTTTAAAAATCCACTTATAGTTTAAGGGACAATCAATCAAGTCTTATCTAATAACAACTAACATCAGTTTTAGCAAGGTTTTGCTAGACTACTACCATTGAGAATGCAAACCACTATTTATTTCTAAATTAAAGCAGAACAAACACCAAAGTGGAAAGCTAGTGGGACCACTTGACACACATGAGCAGTTACTGAATACTAGAAAGCTGCTCAGATATGAAACGCACTGCACTGGACAAAAGTTACAGAATCACAGAATGTTCGGGCTTGGAAGGGACCTCTGTGGGTCATCTAGTCCAACCCTCCTGCCGAAGCAGGGTCACCTACAGCAGGCTGCACAGGACCTTGTCCAGGCGGGTCTTGAAAATCTCCAGAGAAGGAGACTCCACAACCTCCCTGGGCAGCCTGTTCCAGTGCTCCGTCACCCTCAGAGGGAAGAAGTTCTTCCTCATGTTCAGACGGAACTTCCTGTGCTTCAGTTTGTGCCCATTGCCCC
>Ga0065711_1041366_pt1 | contig 16206 bp, 6 predicted proteins | sample Hoacrofraction12_FD_59098 | JGI IMG/M metagenome (GOLD analysis project Ga0065711, IMG submission 59098) | Hoatzin crop microbial communities from Cojedes, Venezuela - Epithelial fraction 12 v2 (version 2) | ecosystem: Host-associated > Birds > Digestive system > Esophagus > Crop | place...
GGAGGTCCTTCTGATCTTTGTGCCTCCTCCGATGTGGATGGGTCAACCCCTGCACCATCCACTGTCTTGTCCTCCACATCTAGAGCCTCATACCTATTATGCAGAGGCACCTGTGGAGATGTGGTGGGCAAGGGAAGGGTTCGCCTCCTGCCCCGATTGCGGACCCGCTTCCACAAGCTTCTTTTATTTCGGGAAGAATAACCTAGAACTGGGAAGACAGAAGGGAAATTCAGAAGCAGGTTTTTTTAAGCTAAAACATCAGAGAACTGCAGTAGTGACAACACCCAAAGACCTCATAGCCACATCTGCAGACTAACTAATTTACAGCTGTCAAGGCACATAGGCTACTGAGATGAAAAATATGACAATGTTTGCTCTACTTGCAAAAAGGTGGAATAATGACGAGAGAAGTCTCTACCTGGTATATCTCTGTCTAGGATACCTCAGGTTTTTCAGTGCTTACAGAATGAATCAAAGAAGTCTATCTCCCTGCCTGTACTGAGAAAATTGTTACGAAGAGCGAAAGGATGTTAAGAGAGGTTAAAAGAAATAAAGTCTGAGGGAAAAGGAAGAGCTGACTGCAGTCTCGCGGGATTTTTTAGCTTGCTCCTGAATCTGTCACCACAGATTATGTGGTTTAGGAACTTCATCAGAGTAAACTGTCACTTCCCTCCTACCCACATGTTGGTGCCCTTTGCCTAGAAAGGAAAGGCTGGTGCCTGTCTACACCTTGCCCTAATACAGATTTTGTGCACAATTACATCATGCACCCAAACTGAAGAACACAGAAGTACTCTAAGAGCCTCTGTTGGACTTAGCTATCATAAAATTTTTGCTTTGGAGATGTTCATTGGAAATGAGAAAAGTTTCTTTTTTTTTTTTAATGTCCCAGAGCATGCAATTCAGGCAAATGTTAATTTTATTTAATATTATCCAGATTAAAAACTCATCCAAACAAGTTATCAGGCATGATTGTTCCCACATGATTTAGACATCCTACTGAGGTAGAAGGAATTTCCTTCTGAAAGTTGTCACTTCTCTCCAGGGAGTCAAAGGGGGCTTTGAAGGCTCTCTTAAAACAGACACCTCGCTTTAGATAGATAGACAAAATTAGGCTGAGTAAAAACTACCCTTGACAGTTGAGACACAGACCAGTGAATCCAACAGAAAGATTCATGAAAATGAATAAAGTCATCAGGACTGCTTAAATTTAACCATCTGGCATAAGTTTTCATGGTTCATTTTAAAGGCAAGGCTGTTCAGCACCTTGCAGAACCATTACTTGTTTTACACCTAAATCATACATAAAAATGTAAGTACATGAATATTTACATGCTGAAGAAAGATCAGGTCATAAAGACTTATGAGAAGAAGTGCTGGAGCCCAGCTGTCAGAAGCTCCTGCCAGGCTAACCATCTGTCTACAATCACACTTCTATCAGTTTTCTGTCTGTAATTACACATATCTGTCAATGCTCCCCTCATCCTGAATGCAGACTTCAAAGAATTCTGGTTTTCTCCTGAAAAATTTGAGCTTTCCTCTGCTTCCTCCTTTCTCCCCTTTTCCCCTCCCCATGTAACTCTATGTACCTTTATTAGTTCTGCTTTTTTTCTATTTGGGGTGATCACACTGACATCATACAAATGAAGAATCTGTATTTGTTCTGAGGAAAGAAGGGTCTTTTGAAGATGCCAAAACGGCATTTATTGGTAAGGTGACATTTTCATGGACCAAACTGGACTTGTCTTCTGCTTACAAATAAACGGCTATGAAAGCAATTACCAGTATACTGAGTGTCAGATTTTAAGCAGTGCTCTAGGATTCTGTTACATTTTACTATTGCTTTATGGGCTCCCAGATTCACTTAGGCAGAAACGTGAAGGTACTAACTTAGTGCAACAAAAAGGTGATCTAGGATGTGTACAGTTGTTACTAATTCATGTAATATATACTATTCCAGTGCTGATGGGGGGTTTGCCTTATACGATTAGTATTAAGGGAAAGCATGGCAAGTAATCAAATAAAATCCGGCATACGCTGATTTATTGTTACTTAAAATATATGCTGTTTGGATACAGGACCTTCCAAAGCCTTTTTCTTTTCCACCTGGTAGTCTCCACCTTGCTCAGTCAGAGTAGGATGCATGTCTCTCCAGACCATTATTAATACAGCTGCCAGGGCCACAGAAAAGAGCTGAGCTTGCAGCAGCTACCATGTTTTCTCGTTCTCTTGCCCAGTAGTAAGGAAATGAGCTCAGGACTCAGTTTCAGGTCTTCTGTAAGACTCCTGCTGGCTTGTCCAACATCTCCTGGCTCTTTCAAAGAAACTGAAATAAGCTCTGTTTCCTAATGATTTGTATTGGATTCATGCTGAGAAATTTCAGTTCTGTGCCTGCCACTTGGATTGGTTGCACTTTCCAAGAAACACAAAAACCATCCTGCTTTCCTCTCATCTAGATCCATGCCCTTCATTAGCTTCAACCCTCATTTTTTAGAGGCCTTCATTAGCCCATGCATGAAATGGCTACAAACATTATTCTTTCTTCTTCAAGGAGTATCTTCAGCTTAGATTCCTCCTTCTTGTTAGGGCCCCCTAACATTTGTAAGAGACACTTCAACACTTCTAAGAGAAGAGAACCCCAAGAACCAAGGAATAACGAGGAAAAAAAAAAAAGAGAAAAATCTCAAAATGTTAAGTAACATCTAGTTCATGGTAGAAGAGTGTCTAGCAGTGAAGCATAAGAAGCCAAATGAAAACTAGAATGGTAGAGTATTTTGTTTAGAATAAAAAGCTGGAGGAAGTACAGACTTAAAGTGCGTTAGCATGCTGAAAAAGAATTCTGTTCAAAGGTTATATAGAGTTTATTCACTCTTGGAACTGTACAACTCTACAGTTCTCCTTAGGAGATATGGTATACAAGTCTATGTGGTGTACAATTGAAAAGATTCCTGTCCTTCTACTCATATATTCTAGGGAGAGAAATAGGAGAGAAGATACTATTCCATCTTTACTTGGAGTTCCTCTTCAGCAATTTGAACAGGAAGGTACACATGCTTGTTCCAAGTGACTTCTACATTTACCCTACTGAGATGTTAAAAAGAAGCTTTTTAGAGCTAGGCACTGAAAAGTCAATCTGTGGATTGAAAATCTTTTAGCCTCATGTAGGAGAGACACTAAATCCCGCACAGCTGAATAACAATTTTGTTATTTCATGACAAAGCTACAGAACCTGTCCCTGATACTGGTGCAAAAAAAGAGAAGGAAAGGTTGGTAAAAACACTTTGTATAAGTAACAGCATAGCTGTAGCAGGACCTTTTCATTCCTGGAGTACCTTCATCTTCACAGTACCTCCTCCTCTTATAGGTTCTGAGGATTACAAAGTAATGCTACAGAAAATGATAGAGACGAGTAAAATCTCATCTCTATAAATAAATCTTTTTTCTTATGAAGACAATGGATCATATCCTGGCAATCCTATGTGTTAAACCTCTCAGAAATTGGGATTGTCTGTCATAATTATTGATTTAGATGATAAATAAGGAATTGTTTTGTGTGTGCATGTGGTCAAAAATTACCAAATTACAAACTTGCTGTCACACCCCACAGAACAGGGGATATTAATAACCCTACCTTTGAATTGTCATTATTGACTGTCTAAGACTTGATCTACTTGTGAGACTACCAAACTGATCAGCTTGACCTCAGATTACTGGTTTAGGTTTAGGTTTACTTCAAATTTTTTTAATCAGAAGGAAGTAAGTGGAATGCTCATGTTTGAGGACATTTGTCTGGGTGGATAGGATTCATCACATCTACATTTAGCCACCTATAAGTGTCTAGTCTAAGCTCATCCTCAACATTTTCTCTACAGTGAGTGGAGGGAAAGAAGCCACCTAAGATAGTTCTGTAAGGTAGGTTGGATGAATCACCTCTGAAGTTACCCATGCACTGACTATAGAAGGACTCTAGATTCCTGGCTACAGCTAGGCATAGCTCTGAAATGGCTGAAGTTAGGCATGATAAATTTCGTCAGTCTCTGCATAAGAGTTCAAATTCATTACTACTACTCAGTGAGAGGAGGTTCACCTCATGTTCTGTGGTTTTATTTTATGACAATTAGCCATTTTGACAGCGCTCCTCCTACCCAGAAGAGAAACAAACAGACTTAAAAGTGCCTGCGTAGCAGTATGAATAAAGAGATATTCAGAATGTAAAGGGCTCTGCACAAATACTCCTTCCAGTATTCACTCGGCTCTGCTGATGGCTATGTATACATAAACTGACTACACGAGTCAGTAAAGTTTTCCATATTATGATGTTGACATCTCTCAAGCCTGAAAGGTTGGGCTATCTCTGAGGAGTAAAACCAACTAAATTTCCATGCCTGTTTGTTGGGCTTTGACACACAGAGGATTGCCAGCAAATGTGTGGTAATTGTGGGTTTTGTGATGTGGACACTTGGACTGACACACATATTTCATTTTGCCACTGTGTGCTCATTAGATAGCAAGAACTTTCCATTGGTGTTGCACTGTTCTACACACAAATCTGTGACCTGGACCAGGAAGTCTTCACAGTCCTTCACTGATCCCCAGAGCAATGCTGTCTTCCAGACATGATCACTCATCATAGAAAAAAAGTTGATCTTGGCACAGAATGAGTCTTAAGAAACTGAAAAACTGCATGTGCTTATTTGCAAAGCGTTTTTTTTTTAATTTACTTGCGTTACTATTGCTTTGGCATCAAATCAGATTGCTAATCTTTGTCTAGCCAGCCATCTGTATTTTTGTCACAATTGGATGGAAAATGCAAACCACATAAAAATGAGACACTCACAACTTTAATCTGTATTTTCAGATTAACCAGAAGAAATGTGCTTTGTCACTTACACTGCAGTTCAATTTAGGTTGGTGGAGAAACTATTGTTTTCCAAAAGAGTGAAGGAAGCTCACCAAGGCTCAAAAAGCATGATATTTTTATTAATTGGACACTTTCTTAAAACAGTTTGTTTTTCTCAACCTTGATGGTCCCAGATCTACTTTGCATTTCACCTCATTCCTTGCCCTCTCTATCCATGGAAAAACCTCAAAGGTTTTAAATGAGTTAGTTCAAATACTCTATATTCAAACAGCTGGGTGGAGAAAAATGAGCCAGTCTGAAGTGCTCTGTGAGCTATGCTCTTCTTGGAGCAGCTGATTTAATATCTGCAGCTGCTGCTAACAAACAGAAAACCAGTCTCCTTTGTAACTTCATTTTATGGTATGTCAGACCTAAACTGCAATTTTTAAAATATTTTTAATAATCAAGTGCAATCTGATATGCCTAAACAGCAGCACTTTATTGCCACTTTATCGGCCAGAGTTCCTTTGAAGAGATGCTGGTGACCAAGAAAATTTGCCAGATCAAAATGTTTAAAATTGTTCATTTATTTAATCAAGTACCAAAACAATGCATGTAATTATATTGCCAGTGATGTATTCTTAACAAAACATTTTGTTGCTATGCAGTTCTTCTTGCCTTATTGATGGTTGTTTTCTATGTCAGATTAGCAACAAGCTACACAAGCAGGTCTTAGTTGCATGGATCAACAAATTTAAAAATGTAAGTTGCCTATTTGCTTTATTAAACATAGTAAATCTACTCGACAGGGACTTCTTCCTTGCTGTTATATACTTCTTGTTGACAGCGTTTTCCAGTGTAGGTCTCTGAGAGTCATCATATTATATTGCAGGTAGGTCGTCATGGGCTTTTGCAAAAGGTTCCAGACAGCAATGGACGCTGTGTTTTTATTCCCCCTGTGATTTGTCTGTCATACTGCAGGGTTTCTATTGTAAACATGACAAGGGTAAAACTGTCTTTGTTTCTCTAAAATTGGGAACTACTGGGATATTTGATAAAAAAAATCCAGCCACCCTGAGTGCAGTCAGAAACCCCCCGAGCAGAGTTCAGGCAGCCTCACCTCCACTCAGCTGTCTAGGCTTCTTTGCATTTTCCAGTCACATTCCCCAGCACTTCAGAGAAGGGAGAAGGAGCCCATCACAATATAAATGAAATATGTATATTTCATTACTCCTGTCATTGGAAAGTGCCAACAATAACCAAGGGATTTACAGAGAAGAAAATCAGGTCCTTGTCCAGAGCAGCCAGCAGTCTGGAGTAGGTGTTTGTATATGCTGGAGATTACAGGCAAGCAAGGTAAGTGAACATTGAATCACCAAAAGAGGGAGAATTAAACAGCAGAGCTCATTAATTCTGCAGTCTTTAGCTTTACTTTGTTACAATTAGCTGTTAGTTTTGTCTCATTGGTTGTTAATGAGCCTGTCTTGAGAACACGCAGGTTGGCATGGGAAGACCTCTGCTAGGGTTACATTTTGAGGAGGGTTTAAGTGTGCAGAATTACTGGTACCTCATGGCTTTATAGAAAGATGTCTAAAGACAAAAATGACAAAGAGGGATTAAAGAATAGTTTTCAGACAAAGGTCTGGAAAAAATTCTGTCTTAAGGGAAGTGAAAAAATCTCGAACTGAAGTGAAGTTAAAAAATTCTGAATTTATGGAAGCACTACTGTAGATTGTCCTGGGAAGCATGGAATCCCTGTTGTTCAAGGAAATAACAGGTTAGACAACAACTGGTAGTGACGAGACAAGTCTAACTGATTCTGCTTTGAGGAATGATTCTTTTTACCATTCTTTAATACTTTCACAATGATAAAGGGACCTGGATGTGGGAGTGGTTTTAGTGTGGATCCATTTCAGTCCTGTCTTTGTAGTGGAAGAAGTCAGTGAAAGATTTTGTTGTATTCAATGTAAAAATTTTTCTTATTCTAGAGCTATCAAGTTTTGATGTTAGGAGTTCATATATAAATAAATAAGATCTTTTTGGAGATTCACAAATGCACACAATCCAAGAGGCTGCCCACTCTTCAGCAAAAATTTGCACTGTGTCCAAACATTTGCTCATATCCCCTTTTTAATCTGCTATGATCTACCTTCATATTACTTTGGAAGAGGCATGGTTCAGAAAGTAAGCAGAATATTTTTCTGACTTCTGTCTGGTATTGCTTTGTTTTTGCCCTACCTAGAGAATGACATTCACATCATGAGTTTCTAGAACTCTGTTCAGTGTTGGGAAAATGGGAAGACTTGGTTCACTGTTTAGATTCGTTCTGAAAGTTCATTCTGTATGTTCAGTTGTGCATGTTCAAGACTGTCCAAAATCTGCGTGTGATTTCAACCCACAGCTTCTGAGTGGTGCTCATTGCTGAAATTTGAAGCCTGTACAAAGACAACAGAGTAGGCTGTCAATTCGTATTATGATTCATGTCATTCTAACTGATTAATTCAGTGAAACATGGCATAATCACACTAGGCTAGACATATGTCAGTAAAACGACATTTGTGAAAAACACAGAACAGCCCCAGCTTTACTCTGTTTTGGGGGGCGGGGTGTTTCTGAAGAGGGCTGACAGAGCTTTCCTACCTTCATTAGATTCCTGGTCCTCTTTCCCCAAAGTAAGAAGAAAATTAGATTCATCACTGTCTACAGAGTGATGAGATTCATGAAAAATAATGGTTTCTTCCACATAGCAAATTTGCTAAAAGCAAAAGCTCTCTTTACCTTCTTTGCAAGGCAGGTGCAGGGAACTCCTTTTCTTAAACCTAACTTTGAACAGGGATAAAAGCAAAGAGGCCTCAGCAGCCTGCTAGACTCTTTTTTGCACATTCGTTTTTCCTTCCTGTCCACAGCTCGCGTAGGGAAGATGTCAAAGGTGACAGGTACTGGAATTTTGAAATTAAATGTTTGTAACACAGAACCATCTCTTTCATTTGCAAGGTAGAAAATGACCATTTTTTTCCAAATTCCAGGATTCAAAAGGTAATGGTGTGGGAAAAGGATATTCTGCCTATTTTTTTTATTAATTTTATTTTTTTTATGGTGCAAGGGAAAATATTTATTTTTTAACACATAGGTTTTAATATGAGCTGTGTCCTGTTGGCCTGTCTTTGTGGTAGACATCCATCACAACTAAACACAAGGGCTGAGCAATTGTTTCCTGAAAGAAAAGATGAGTAAAGTGTAGGCTTTACTGGTACGAAAAATGCCAAGTCATCAGCACTTACTCTGAAACTTTCTTCTACCCCCCCTCAGATGTATTGTTTGACTTTTAAAGAGAAAAGGGTTGGTATGTTAACACTAATGGTAAGCATTTAGAAAAAGAGAGATAAGGGAGAAACCCATGACTATATGAGAAAAAAAGGCATGTGAGGGTATTTGAAGTAACATAAAAGGCAGAGTACCAATCTAGGTCTTAGTCAAACAACACTGTGAAGCCTCCTACATTTTTTTATCTTCCATAGAATAAATGAGGAAAGTGGGTAGATTTTTTGTTCCACAATTTCATTGATTGAATCCAATTCAAAATAAAGAACTATCTCGGATATAGAAAAAAATTATTATAAATCAAAGAATCATAGAATGGTTTGGGTTGGAAGGGACCTTACAGATCACCTAGTTCCAACCCCCCAGCCATGGGCAGGGACAAGTGGTAAATGGAGGATAAATGTTAAAAGTATCCATTGACTATAAAATCAGAATGAGAATTTAAGAGTACGAATTCCTTTCAAAATCTCAGCTAAAGTTTCTTGCTGTCATATTTTGAAAGATGTGAATCTCAGAGCTGGAAAGTCATTACCCTTCCATTCTGCTTGAAGACTGAAATACCTGTTTAGTATTATGGCCACAAAAGTCTTTCAGTACTTCTTATGACAAGCCTCTCACACAGCCTACGCTAAAACAGATATATCTATTACACCTTGCCATTGTCTCTTTACAAAATGTGCATAGTAATGTATGCAGGGGAATGGAGGAAGGGGAAAGAAAATGGAAAAGGGAAATCCTACCATAAAGGACCCAAGAAAAATACTTGTTTACCTTAGGCTGGCCTATCAAACAAATCTTTCAAGGTAAAAGAATCCCGTGGTCTAACTTTGCAGTGCATTCAGCCTGCACAAGGATGCTTGGACAATTGTGAAAGGAAAGTTCTCTGACTTCTAGAGGCAGCAAGAACTTCAGCAGCTACTTGCCATGAGATGGACAGAAAAGACTTCAGTCCAGGCCCTTCATTTCCTGTACAAGAAATGCAGTGGCGCTTGCAGGTTAGGATTACAGGGCTGGGCTCTGTCACTTCCAGACGACATTCAGTCGGTAGGGGAAGGGCTGTGCACCGTGAGGATCAAGGATACTGATAAAGAGCTCTCTCTCCTTAACAAGAGCCAGGTGGATCGACATTTATGTAAAATATTGGGCCATATTCAAACTGTCAAACTTTTGACACATAGCTGAAACAACTGAGCTACAAGCTTAATTACTTGTGTTTAGTCTTGGTTCTTACCTCTGGAGGCAGTTTCGTTCATCTAAGGTCTAAATTTCTCTCTAGAGATTTCTAAGTCTTTCTGGGACCCAGAGTTTATTATGATCTCTCAGCTTAAGTCTAAGGTTAGGTCCAAAAAATCCAGTCCAGAACCCACAAACATGCACTTTTCCCCATGGAAAATGATCCAGAAGTTGCAGGTCATTTACTGTTTGCTCTCTATCAAGAGCTACAGAATATTTGTTCTACTTTTCCTCTCCTTTTGTTTCTCTCCTTTTCAATTTGGTTTTTAATTGTGACCTTTTTTTAAAAAAAAAAAAAAAAAAAGGACTCTTATTCATAGTCCTTGCTTTCTTAAGTAAGAAATTTAATACATTTGACAGTCACTTGTTCTGTGTATACCACAAACAGCAGACAAAATGTACCGTGCAGCAGTTAACATGTTCAGGGCACTTAAGGTATGAAACACTGTAATGAATCCTGGACAATTCCTGCTTACCCTTCTGGTATGTAAACTAAAGCCATGCTTTATTTCTTTTGGAGTTTTGTTTTAGCAGGTGTATGTTCCTTATTTGAGCAAAGAACATTTTTCCAATAATTTTTATGATTGCTTCTTTGAAGGTAACATCCTGGAGATAGGTGCAATTACAAAGAACAATTCACAGGGTCCTTGTCAATCACTAAAAACTGAAGTTACTAATAGAAAACTGGTGTGGTCAGAAGATGAAAGAGCTGTTTCTTAATTTTCCTGGGTTCTCTAGGTCCTTTGCTTTTCCTGAGCCCCTGGATTCCTGCTTACATCTCAAGATTATAATTCTGAGATCTAATTATTACTTTTTTCAAAGATAATTTTATTTAAGCAAAAAACAACCTCTAGCTAACATTTTCAAAAGCATGTCAGTCACTTTGGAGCCTAAAACGAAGGATGTCAAAGGCTCAAAAGACATATGGGGTATAATTCCCATTAACTTTCAGTGGTTGACAGGTACCTAACGAAAATTTGTGTCTTCGAAAATATTGTATTAGTCCCGTTTTTAATAGTTCAGGGGGCAAAGGCCAAAGTCCACTGCAACATTATGTTTGCATATTCACCTACACAGTGTTCACTGTTAATGGACGCAAGTATTTTCGGTTTAAACTTCCTAAGAGACGCTAGGTGAACTTGCAGTTTAGCTACTTAGAATCTAGAAGTTTCCAACTATACCTCTCATCGACCTCTGCTTTCAGAAGTTTAATCTCTGATTTAGGAAATTACTTAGACTAAATTCAATTTTGAAATTTAAACATTTTTAAAACCTACAAAAATAATTTTAACTCTACACCTTAGCCGGTCTTCAGAAGCATTTGTGTTTTAACATTTAATTTCAGGCAGAGCTTGTAGGCTCCAAGTTTGGTCATATTGTGATATACATTAAGACTGTACAATTTAGCTTTGTGAAAGAAAAAATTACTGAATTTAAACTCTAGTCTGCTAGGTTTTAGTAGATTTTAAAGCCTAGCAGCTGAACATCACAGATGAAAAGAAATCCACAGATTTCAAATACCGATCTTAACTAATTTCAAACCTTACAATATCTGGAAAGTAATTCTTGTGTTTCCTGCTGAGGTGCCGGGCATTGTGGCAGTAGATCTCTCTCACCATCAATGCAACCAGGAAAAAACAGAAAAAAGAAGTTTCAGTGCATGTCAGTGAATGTAATAAAAGAAAGAAGGGATTGATTTATGAGGGAAAATTTTTGAGTAAGTAGAACAGGAAGGATGAACTTCATGTAAACTGAAATGGAATCGGGCTGCTGACACTAAAAATAGAAAAGGTCAAATGGAAATATTCTAGGTTTAAAGGAAAGCTGGCAGGTGAGGAAGATTTGGAATGCTGCATCCTCTACATCCTTGCATAAAAGATACAACAGAATTTGATAGAACTAAAGAAGGAAACAGTGAAGAACAGGTTCAAGGAAAGTCTTGTGTAAGCAGAGGACGTAAAAACAGACAAGCAGGCTGACAAGAAACTTATATGGATTTCAACATGTATGCTACAAATCAAAAAATAGCTGGATGAACTGGAATTCTAGATGGTAAATGAAGATGTTAAAATAGCAGGTAGTAGACAGAAATTGGTGAAAGCGATGAGACAGTGAAATCTGGAGTGTGTAACATGAGGGCTATCACACCAGTCACCCAGCCCAGAGAATGACAATGACTGTGACATGGCAAGGGTGACAAGGGAGCCAACTGGGCTAAAAGCCCAGTATTAACTGGAGAGTTCATTTGTGCCCATGTAGACTGAGCAGGTATCTTGAAAGGTGACAGTGCAGAGACTGAATTGTTTTGTTGCCCTCCTAGACCAACTAGTCAGCAATTCGTAAGAGAAAAGGCAACTCTTGATGTAGTCCTAAGTAGTGCAAGGGGGGCCGATGAAGAACCCACAGGGTAGGAGGGATAATAGCATTTTTTAATTCAGGATCTTTGTTATAGCAAGAGTCAAAGTACGCTACCCTCTTCAGTAACATTTCATTTAATTAAATTGAGAGCACTTTTAAAATAAAACTAAAACTATAATCTAAAAGGGTAAAATGTTTGCATGTGGCACGGAGATTATTTACTGGCATCATAATATAATCTCAAGGTGAATGAATAATAACAATCCAAAGAGACTTTTAAACAGTCCCAGAAAAATCTCAACCGACGCTCCCCCAAAAGCAGTCACATTTAAACAGTACAGGAGAACACTAGAAATTTAAAGAGAGTAGCTGGTCCTTCAAAAAGTAGAAGTTGTTTTCAGATAAGGAAAATCTTAGAGTATATAAGATTCAGCAAGTTAACTGTAAAGCCATAATAAAACAGGCCAGGTCATATTCTGAGGAATAACTAGCTGAGCGGATAATAGCTACTAAAAATTTTTTAAAATATATCAGAAGCAGGAAGCTTGTCAGACTCTGCCCAGTAGGTGATCACAATTTAAAAGAAGCATTTGAGAAAGATAAAGCCATGACAAAGTTGCTAAGTGAGTTATTGTGTTGATATTCATCATAAAGAGCCTTAGGGAGAATCCACACAGCCTTTCTTCAGAAGTGAAAAGTTCGAGGCACTGTATCAAATTGACGTGTCAGCAGAAGAGGTTTCAAACAAATCTATCCAATAAACAGGAACAAATCACCAGAACCAGATGTTCTAAAGGAACTCAGAATTGAAGTTACTGAACTATGAGATGTGTTACTTAGCTATGTCATCACTGAAGTTTAACCAATACCAAACTAAATTAAATGAATTAAAGCTGACCAGTATACTTCAATTTTTAAAGGGGTTTTAGTAAAGATTTGAATAACTGTTATTTCTGTACCAGAAATACAGTATAAAAATGTAAAAACATTGAATTAAAAGATATGAGAAGAGATTAGAAGAGGCTTTAACACACCTTTTGCAGAAAAATCACTCCTCTCCAGGCCCTTGAAGATTTTTGCAGGACTCCATTTTAGAAAAGCACTGATGGTTTATGCAGCTCCAGTGGATATCCAAAAAGTCTGTGACAGTGCTCCTCAACAGAAATTATTATTAATGCCACTGGAGGAAGGTCACTTCATGAATAAAAAAGTGGTTAGCAATCAGAGGACAAAGGTATGAGTAAATACTTGGTCTTCACTAGCTGCAGAGTCTCTTAGGGAGTTGTACTACAAAGAGGAAAAAAGAAGGTTCTCATGATACCCCTTGATAAAGTAACTCTGAACTAAAAATGGCACTGGAAACAGAAATCTTGGGCCCATTTTGGTAAGCTCCCTGAAGACATCGGTTCCATGCCTAAAACCGCTCAAAAAAAGAAAATGCATGTTGGGAAAGAAAGCAAGAATAAAGTGGGAAAACAACATTATGCTACTATATTTTCAGAGTCTGCCAAAAATAAGGAGTATTTTTTACTGTTCTGGGAAGCCTTTTCTAAACCTTTATGAAAGAATTAGAAGAGGCACAGGGATACAATATTGATAATCAGAGGTAGAAAAGACTTCTGTACACGGAGACATTGCACAGGTTAGGACTTTTAGACTTAGAAAAGAACAGAGTAGAAATTCAGAGGGTGGTGAAAGGAGAGGATGACCAGAAACAGGAACTTGCTCATTTATACCTATCTCAAGAATAAGGAATCACCAGATAAAATTCTCAGACAGCAGATATAAAACAAAGCACGTAATTTCATCAGACAGTTCATTGTCCAAGGACAATTTAAGTACCAAAATTCTAAATGGATTCAAAGAGCATTTACAGAAAGTGATGAAAAGGCATCATGTGGCTCAGGAATTCCTCAAAGCACAGATTTCCAAAAGCAATAATCCCATTAATAGTATCTTCACTTATTCACCCATTGTTCTATTATTTTCCACAATCATTTACCTTTGGCCATGGGTTCAGTGAGACCATTGATTAACCCAATGTCCTTATGCTTTTCTGAGGGATCTCCATACACCAGAGCTGAGGTATATATTCTTCGTTGCCTTTTGTCTTTCAGGTGACACTTTCTCACTAGTGACATTCTATGCAGCTTATAAATCCACAAGTAGTCTTATATGTTATCTTGGTGGAAGACAAAAAAAGGTCTCCAAAGTTACTGACTGCATTTTCAGAAAGGAAATTGATGCTTCCATCAGAAGTTTGTCTCATAGATTCTTTGGGGCAATGATTGCTTTCTGTTGTTTTCTGCTTCTTTCATGTAGGGGGCCTAATCCTGAGAAACAAGAAAGCACCAACATATTTTCTCAAGTTTCACAGAGATGTTTCTGCTCCTCCTGCTCCCAAATAGCTGTGCAGTTATGAGTACAGATCTCCACGCCTTAGATCAGCACGGTCTGTCTTCCTGTGCCGTGGCCAAATTGCTCGGTGACTCCAGATGTTGCCGCAGATGCAAAAATACGTAGAGACAAATATAAAATCAGACACCGTTGAGCATTAGATTTTGTAAATCTAACATGAGCTTTTCTTCTTTTAACCAATCTAATCTGCCTCCAAGGGAGTATATTATTCTGTTTTACTTTTGGCCGCCTTTCACTGGCTGAACTCCCCCTAATTAAGACAACCCATTGGAGGGCCAGCATCTTACAGCTTCTAAGACATGCACGGGCAGCAAGTCATGTGTCTTTTCTCCTTGATCTGATCTTAAAATGAGAAGAAAAGGATTAAAAACAAGCAAATGACTCTCCTAAGAGAGAAGGGAGAAAATGCAGCTGCTGGCAGACATGCAGCAGCAGCAGAGCAGGAGTGCGCTCCCCCTCCCCTTCATCCTGGGCCCCCGAGTGAACGCTCAGGGTGGTCCCCGGGGAGCTTGCATGGTCACCACAGTCCACCTGGCACAACCTCGCTGTTGCTCCCACAGGACTGACTGCAGATGCACAGCAACAGCGTTATGATGTTACGTGAATAACTGCTATGTTACATGATAGTGATTTTTATGACTCTATCAAGAAATACCAGAGATAAACAGTTCAAATAATTTAATTCAGCCATGCAGAACTGAAAACAACTGAAATCACAGGACACCAGGTTTCATATTGCCACATCTGCCAACATGTGTTAGAGAGAAAGTGTTTCTAGCTACCTACATAAAAAGAAAAATCCAAATACAGACACAGTAATTTTGATTTAAATGTGTGATTTAAATGTGTGATTTTGATTTACCTTCCCTTGGTCAAGGAGGATTGTGTGAGAGATCATTTAAGCAATCTGGACGTCCACAAATCCATGGGCCCCAATGGAATGCACCCATGAGTGCTGAGGGAGCTGGCAGATGTCATTGCTGATCCACTCTCCATCATCTTTGAAAGGTCCTGGAGGACAGGAGAGGTGCCCGAGGACTGCAGAAAAGCCAGTGTCATTCCAGTCTTCAAAAAGGGCAAGAAGGAGGACCCAGGGAACTACAGGCCGGTCAGCCTCACCTCCATCCCGGGAAAGATGATGGTGCTGCTCATTCTGGAGGTCATCATTAAGCAAATGGAGGAGAAGAAGGTTATCAGGAGTAGTCAGCAAGGATTCACCATCATGCTTGACCAGTCTGATAGCTTTCTATGATGGCATGGCTGACTGGGTAGATGAGAGGAGAGCAGTGGATGTTGTCTACCTTGACTTCAGCAAGGCTTTTGACACAATCTCCCATAACATCCTCCTAGGGAAGCTCAGGAAGTGTGGGCTGGATGAGTGGTCAGTGAGGTGGATTGAGAACTGGCTGAATGGCAGAACTCAGAGGGTTGTGATCAGCGACGCTGAGTCTAGTTGGAGGCCTGTAACTAGTGGTGTCCCCCAGGGGTCAGTACTTGGCCCAGTCTTATTCAACTTAATTCACCAGTGGCCTGGATGAAAGGTTAGAATGTACCCTCAGCAAGTTTGCTGATGACACCAAACTGGGAGAAGTGGTGGATACACCAGCAGGCTGTGCTTCATTTCAGTGAGACCTGGACAGGCTGGAGAGTTGGACACAGAGGAACCTGATGAAATTCAAGGGCAAGTGCAGGGTCCTGCACCTGGGGAGGAACAACCCCATGCATCAGTACAGGCTTGAGGCGGACCTGTTGGAGACCAGCTCTATGGAGAGGGACCTGGGTGTCCTGGTGGATGACAGGTTGACCATGACCCAGCAGTGTGCCCTGGCTGCCAAGAAGGCCAATGGCATTCTGGGGTGCATTAGGAGGAGTGTGGCCAGCAGGACGAGGGAGGTTCTTCTCCCCTTCTACTCTGCCCTAGTGAGGCCCCATCTGGAGTACTCTGTCCAGTTCTGGGCTCCCCAGTTCAAGAAAGATGAGGAGCTACTGGAGAGAGTCCAGCGGAGGGCTGCGAGGATGGTGAGGGGACTGGAGCA
>Ga0065711_1041367_pt1 | contig 16205 bp, 7 predicted proteins | sample Hoacrofraction12_FD_59098 | JGI IMG/M metagenome (GOLD analysis project Ga0065711, IMG submission 59098) | Hoatzin crop microbial communities from Cojedes, Venezuela - Epithelial fraction 12 v2 (version 2) | ecosystem: Host-associated > Birds > Digestive system > Esophagus > Crop | place...
TTCTTCCCTCTGAGGGTGACGGAGCACTGGAACAGGCTGCCCAGGGAGGTTGTGGAGTCTCCTTCTCTGGAGATATTCAAGACCCACTTGGACAAGGTCCTGTGCAGCCTTCTGTAGGTGACCCTGCTTCAGCAGGGGGGTTGGACTAGATGACCCACAGAGGTCCCTTCCAACCCCTACCATTCTGTGATTCTGTGAATTCATTATCAGTGTAGGTTAGGACTGATTAGAGCCTTGCTGTCAAATTATGTCTCAGAGAGAACTGGGTATCTGACCCTGCCTAATTTATGACACTCTGTCAAGGTTAGATGAGAAGTGGGTGCCAAGATGCAAAGGACAGTAGCAGAACCTGGGGAAATTTACTGGCAGAAACACTAGGAAAACAATCAGCTTGGAAATAAGCCTATTTTTTTTTTCCTGAGACTTGCTTTATCATCAAATACTGTGTCTAATTTTTTGCATGCTTTTGCATCAAGCTGTGTCCTGAGCAAGCATTTCAGATTAGCGAAACGGAGGTGCTTATTTCTTCTCTATGCCGTCAGTGATAATATGGAATAAGACCAGGTATGAAATGAATTGCTGCTATGTTCAGGAAGCAGACACTAGGCTTGTACCATTGTTCTTTGTTGATGAGCCAATATTGCTGGACCTAGTGATACCATTGCCATTTACATCAAAAGAAGTTGGATTGAGCTTTGGTGTACAAGTCATATGATACTTTGCAATCCAGGGCAACTGCGATTTATTTTAGGTTGAAAAGTTTTCAGAAAACTTGGTTTAAATGAACAGTCTTCATCTGTGACGTTTTCTGGATTTTCCCCCCAGTAAAAAAATCATTACTTCTCTTTCCCTGTACACCTGACCTTCTTTCTCACTGTCTATTTATAGCCACTAAGATTACAAGTACGCCTTTCTGGAGCAGTCCAGATCTTTCTCATAAATATGTCACACTGAAATCAAGCAGTAATATAAAATGTTGAATATTCTGGGCAAAGTAGGTGCAATAGATGCAGCAAATTAAATCATTGATGAAAAGGAACCTGGAAATACAGGAAGATTTTTCCTATGTGATACATAAAAACTGCTTCATAGGTAATGAATAGTATCAGCTTCATGTAACTTTCAGTGATGCCTTAGGCAACATTTTTAAATATGGATACCTTCTGGTCATCTTCCAAAGCCAGCTTGCTCAGACAAAAGCAATATTTAACTGGATAGACTGGGGGTTCGAATATGTAAAAAAGTGATTATTCTCTTTTGGAGTCTTGTACATAGAATGGGTTTGGTGATTGTGTAAAGCTAGTTTACCAGAAAATATCAACAAAATTACCATTTTGATCCAACTAGTTCTTTTCTTTAGCATAAGCAAGCATAAGCCTTTGGTTATACTACTCTTGGGATGCTCCAGACTGCTAGACTAAAAAGGTAGTGGAAGCTTTTATATAGAAGTTACTGTATGGCATTTGATTTTTATAGCTCATGAAGATATTCAGAAATATTTGCTTTCTTTTTTATTATTATTTGTTATTTTGGAAACCTTTGCTTTATACAGAGCTGTTATAAATAGGCTCAGCAGCCAGTAAATCCACTGGGGCCTCCGCAGACCAGAAAAACATCTGCCTGTTCTGCCGTGCTCAGAACGGGCTCCGGGGAGTCCCCTGACTCAGACAAAATGAGAAAATGTACTTCTCTGACAAGCCAAAGTAACCCACTTCAGAAAGCGTAATTCACTTCCAGTCAAGTCTCCTCCCATTCCTACTTTATTCCAGCCTCTATCTGATTTTTCAGCTAGGTCTGAATATTCATTTGCTTGCTTTAGTTACATTTAATATGGTTTTAAAGCTACCGACCTGGATGCTATCATGGTGCCTGCCTGTGAATCGCTGGTGAGACAGACCTGAACTTCCTGTTTTTGTGCTGAAACCGTGAAGATTGTGTTTTTCTGTTTCACAAAAGCTGCTGAGCACAAAAAAATATAGTGTAGCATATAGTGACAGGATATCATCACCCCAAATTTACTCCAAATCAAAAAAAAAAAAAAGTTGTCATTTATAACTTACTGTTCAGGTGAGCTGAGTAATAGTTTTTATGTTTTGCTTTGGTTCTAAACAGACAACTTGGGAAGGAGCTAACCCTTTTTTGATGATTTGTGGGGTTCTTTTCCATGTATTGAAAAAGTAATTGTTTCTTGAATTAAGGTTTACTTGTGTGTTTTTTTAATTTGGTTTCCTGAGCTTTGAATACGAGGTGAGCATGAGAAGTATCGGTTTTCTGGCTGTGAGGGTGGGCGGGTCACTGCTGACAGCAAAGACTTTTTTTTGAAAAGCTACAGAAAAGAAAGCTTTGACTGTTCAGAACTATTTTAATGCAATCAGTGTTCTTTACAGACTGGAAGTGATGAGTGCACCAAGTTACAAGTGCAGATTTCTAAGAATGCTTGGTACAAAATGAGGTTGTTAACACTGGACTCCAAGAAGGTCTAAGAGTAGGTGCCTTTGGGGAATCTCGCTATAATAGCCTTGGAAAAAAAAAAAGAAAGAAGTGGACTTCTTTGTCTTAAACATGGCCTTCTTATGAGTAGATTGCTGAGATAAGAGAAAGGTGACAAATTGAAGAGTGAACTTCAAAGTGTTCTAGTGGGAAAATTCCATCTAGGCTCAATGAAGATTTTTGTTTAGTTTTTAAGGATTTAGTTAAAATTATTTTCTATGAGTAGCATTATTTCAGCAATCAAGGAACTGAATATCCTTTACTGCAGTTGAAAGTCAATCCCTTGGACAGCTGAAGATGTCAAATGAATATGTAATCATGCAATCTGATTGAGTTCTAATACTGGTGAGCAAACAGCTGAAGGGCTTAAGAAGTACTACTATTCACCACAGGCTTATTTTTTATGTGATATAGGCTGTGTCGCTCATCAGATGTGGTACGTTTCTGTCTTTCAGATTTACCACTGGATTATAGATTTACACGATTTTCCTCAAATAACTCAGCAACTGCCGGCTACTACCCAAGCCCTCCAAGAGCACTGCTGCCAAGCGAGGAGTCAATGACTATGAAATAGGTTGTTGGCTTTTTCCTGAAATAACCCTGTGGTCCTTACTTAAACTGCTGTCAAATGCTAATTGGTGAATATGCTGTGTGATGCTTCATGAAATAGAATGATGGATTAAAGCAGACTCCTGTGTAGACTTGTGTTTCACTTGTTGCCCTAGTCCAGCGGGGACAGGTGAGCAGGGCACCCTCTCTAAATCTTCTGACCATTTCGCAAAGCACTGTTGGCTTTTTCCACGCACGGCTCAAAGCCTTCAAGAGAAACGTGATAGTAATAACTCATCCCAAGTTACATTCTACATTTTCAAGGACATTTTCAGTACTATCCTTATGTGAGGTGATGCTGTTGCTACAGTAAGCCCCAGGAAAGACATGACCAGACCGTCAGCCGTACCTCATTAAGAGTTACCTTGGACAGCCCCGGTTATCACCGTGTATCAGTGTTTCGCAGGCTCTGAGGAATTTATTCTCTCTCTGTAACTGTTCTTGGAGATACAGAAGGACAGAGGCCCAAGGAGAAAGATGCGTCATACACAAAGAGAGACCTGAATGGGATTTAGGCAACTAAATGCAGACTGGCAGTCCTGAGCGCTTTTGTCACGAGCTTCATATTCCTGCAGGTGCCTGGCCACTGTTCAGCAGGAAGGTTCCCTACATGCCTTTTCCTCCTTTAGTCTTCAGTACCTCAAAAGTCAGAGCTCTTCTGCAGAAGGAGGGAAACCTGCATTAGGTTCCCTTCTCAGCTTAAGTGGATTCAAACCCGCGTTCTCCACTTCCCTGGGAAGTCCTTCCAGGAGCAGGAAGGATATAGCACCCAGCTATACAGAGCCATCTTTGCTAAGTGCAGCCTCAGCCCAGAAGAGAAGCAAGACTGAAGACATAAACAGAATATGTGCTTTCTCAGCAGCCAATTTAAGCAAACGGGCGTGCTATTCTCTGCAGATTCAGTTCCAGAGACCCGTTCTTCAGTGCTTTGGACAGGGAGCCTTCGGTAACTAACGCAGGACAGTGGATGCAAAAACATGTCAAAGATATTTCTTTAGTCAGCAGTTTTGTCACACTAAGATGCAAAGTTTTGGATAAATTTCCCTCAAAGTTTAAAGAATAATAAACAGAAATTTTCTCTTCTTCTTTTCAAGAAAAAGAATTGAATTTCTTAGGCCTAGACAATTATCAGAGTGGGTTTAACTTATGTGAACACTTAACTTGTGTCGCAGAGCTCATTCTATATATTTGCAGCTTCACCGGTTACAATATGTTGTGTCGGAATCAGACACAAACACCATTCTACCTCATTTCATAGGTATCAGCTTTTGTTTCCGTACTTTTTTCCTACCTTTACATAGGATGTTATTTTTACATTCTCATGGTCCAGTATACATATAAGTAATATGCAACATTTTCAATTTAACATTAGGCATTGGGTTTTTTTGAAAGGGAAAACATAAAATAAATGAGGAAAAAACTGAGAAAAAGAAGGTGGGTGAGGCAGGAAAATGAAAGTGCCATTCTCCTCCTCATAAACTATAGGCTGAAAATATTTGAGTTAAGAGGGTAACAGTAAGTAATTCTTGAGTTTATTATGAAATTTTTAAATTAGCATCAATATCTTGGGCAGCAAACCTGGCTCATGATAAGGCTCCGATTTGTATTAAACAGAGAGATACCCAGTTTAAAACTTCAGATCCCTGATTACACCATGATTTGAAATTCTAACATGAATCAAGAAATCCTCTACAAATAATTTCTAATTAGGTTACGGTCCAAATCAATATTGTGTACCCTCCTGCATTTGTTCTGAATTTGGAACGGATTTTTGTAGGTTGGGGATTTTTTTCTTCTTTTTTAAAGAAAATTAATTAAAATTCAATTCTTAATGAAAGTTAGAGTGAAAATCATGTAAGTCTTTGGTTCCTGATGTCTCGGAGCAGAAACAGCATTTTTCTTAATGGAAAGGTGACAGATTGTGAGATCAGCCTGAACACAAAGCTCACCTGAAGAAATACATATACGGACTTGCTCAACTGGGAGGTGACGGTACCCATGTCTGACGAAGGCTCTCACCAGCCATTTGCACTTGCTGCTGGAAGGACCACACAGTAGCGGAGAAAGAAGTGGGTAACAGAAGGCTGCTGTAAGCATGATTCCGTGGGCCACCACAGGCTGTGGCTGCAGGGAGACTTGGGGAAAATAATTGAAGTGTTTGCCCAAAAAACGGAGTTCCTGTGAAATCAGGACTTCACGACTCTTACTAAAGACTCTTCTTATTCAAGAATCTCTGAAAATCGTACAGGTCTTATTACAAAGTGGAGGCTGGCAACGGAGGAGCTTCAGGAGGGCAGTCGGTGCTGTGGTGATGGGAGAGCTGTTGGAAATGAGGTGGTGTGGAGACAGGGAGAAGATATGCACATGGCAGAAAATTGGTAGAGAGCTGGCCATGTTTCATGTGACACTGTAAAGGCACCATCTCTGCTTCTTCCTTCTTTCTGTTTTTTTTTTTAACCTCTGAAAATCTTTGAAAGTTCTTGGATTCTGTTGTGAGAGGCCATTGACAGAAAGACAGCCAAAGTGCCTGCATAACTATCTTGAGTATCAGCAGGGAGACACAAAGTTATAAAGATTCATTAAAATCCCTGTGTCTGGTTATATATCCCTGAAAGCCACAGTTTTGCTTAAAATCAGAGATGAATACCAAGTCTCCTTTGGTGTCTGTTTTGGTATAAAGCATATATGTCTGAAGTTTAAAATAAAGAGAGTTTATTTCTGAAAAAAAATCTATGTTCTCTGAATTTACTTTATAGCTGAGCAACAGAAAGAAAAAAAAGGGAGACAAGGTCATGACAAAGCAATGCAAGGCTACAGCCTTCATGCTACAGCCTCAAACAAAGCTAAACTTGACCCACTCAGAATAAAAGACATATAGATCAACTGAAATCTAGTATAAATTAGTACTTTTAATACTTATAGGAAAATCAGCTTTGATGCAAAGCAGAGCTCACTGCAAGTGTTTCCTGAACAGGGCTTGTTCCAGGAAACTAAAGGCTTCTTAATCCCCGGTGAGTAAAAGTTAAATAAACAAATGCAGATAGCTTATCTGTAGTAGATGCAGGGCAGTGCTGGACACATGTCTTTCTGAGGCTGCTGCTTCCCCAGGTCACTGGGGCTCTCCAGCTCATCTGAGCCCCAGGTCTGTGATAGTGCAGCAGCGCTGCAGCAATTCCCAAAGGAATTCCCAGGAAAATTTATCTGATGTTAACCATGAGGAACCAGCACTCCCAAAAATGGTTTAAATCTGCAGAAGTAGCAACCAGCCGTTGTCCAGCCTGGCATGACAGCCTACTTGGGGAAAAAAACACCTATAAAACAGGGACAAAAAGGGGAAGACAAAAACAGAAAAAGGAGAATTTGTACACAGGCATGCAATGGGCAGATCTTTTTGGCTTCAGATAAAGTGGCTGTACTGGCCCTCCAGTGTCCTAGGGCTTGAGACGCTGTGTAACCACTGGTCTTACCCTCCCCTGCAATGACCCGTAATGCCCCAAATGTTAACTGCATTCAAATAAATAACCTTTAGCCTTCCCCACGTTGCCTGCTATGATGGTTTGTAGCAGCAGATGGCTGTAACAATTGAAAACAATATGACCGTTTCACTATGACAAGGGAAAACCGTGCCTGCCATGTCCTCCTGAGCCATGTTCTCCCAGCAGCTGTACGGGCTTCAGGGTTTTTAACAATGTTTTGACAGATACTTTAGAAATTGAAGAAATGTAACATACCTCACTGGCAAGTTGGAGATTACTTATCGGTTGCTTTATTGTAAAGCAGGGTACAGAAAATCATCTACTGCACACAATAGACAACACTGATCTTTGTTTGAGGGAGAATAAATATAAACTCTGGCCCAGCTCCAAGTCGTTTGCCCTCGCACACTCTGGATCAGATCTGGCTACGACCAGGTTGCGAACCGTGTAGCCCTCAGTAAAGGCCGGCTGATCGTGAGATTGCTCTAATCCAAAGTTGTTCACTTGTGTTTTCCTGAGGAACAGTCGTTCTATAGAAGCCTCATTTTTGTTCATTCCAGGAGTCCTAATCGAACCCGAGAGGGGAGTGGGGTATGGCCAACACCTATTGCCCTAGCAAAATGAATGGTTTCCAGCCTGGCCTCAGAATGCTTCTCTTTCCCGTGGATGCATAGTCATATTTTCTAGCTGTGTGGAACAATATGCAATTTGTCATTGTCTTTCAACCATCAGCAGAGATCTGAATTTACATTCTCCCAGTGACCTTGTTTGAAGTGTTTGGCCATGACTTGTCCAATCACATACCAAATAAATATTGTAGCTTCACCTTTCAGTCTTGTCTCCCGGGGCCAAGTATGCATTAAATCATACCAAGGCAAATGACAGTAAAGTGTTAAAACATATAAATTAGTAGGTGGAGATCCCACCAGTGAGAAGGCACTGTCTGAGCTTCCACGTCAATCTTCTTTTTTCACCACAGGGAATGAAATTACGTTGAGTGTAAAACACATTTTTGTACACAACTTTGATGTCTTACAGTAAAGAGAGTTTCTCAGAAAGTCAAGTTTAGAAATAAAGTCTCTTCTGTGCAAAAAGATAAAAGTCTCACACGCTACGCCATAAAGCGAGGGATCTGACAGGATGATGTTGCTTCTGACTTTCCTGGCAAGGGGCCACGGCATGGGGCAGCCTGCTGCTCCTCAGCATCGCGGAAGGAGCAAGTCAAGTTTTCTGGTACATTTAAGCAACTGACTTTTAAAATAAGATATGCCTCTTTCTGTGCACACGCTTGGAGGCAGACAGTATTTCAGCTGAAGCACAGCATCGGATGTAGGAGGGAAAGCATGCCGCTGAAGGAGCCGTATCTCTGCAGAGTGCCAGCTATAACGGTGTAATGGCCTTAACGGTGCAGCCGCAGACGCCTGTTGTTAACAACTGCCCAAGAACCAGCCCTTCCAGCAGGCACGCAGCCGATCCCAAACCCCCCAGGGGAAGGCTCCATCCATTATAAATCCAGTTGCCTGTAATTTTGTTTTCTGCAGTTCTGAATAACTGGAACATCAAACCTCCTTGGTGAGTCACAGAAGGAAAAAAAATATAAAATAAGACATTTTCTCCTGAATGCTTTCAATACAAGAAACAAATCCCGCTTTTCCGTAAGCATTATAAATAGAACTGCTTAACTTGAAAAAAGAGGCTGGATTAGGGCCAAAATAAGATGGAATCCAGGAAGTTAAACAGACTCAGACATTTCCAGCTTGAACAGCTTGCCAGCAACAGGGCAAATTGGGGATTCCTATGTACAGGTCAGTGGACTAGTACTGTGACCAACATGACCGATCATTTTCTTGAATTCAGGGCAAAGGTGTAAGGGAAATCTTCTCAGGATGCGGTTGGTACCCACGGCAGCTCTCTGGCAAGCGTGGCAAGACCGCAGAGGTTTTGCAGCTGACCAGATGTCGCGGGTCACAGAAGGGCAAACATCTGAAGCACCGCATCTAACTTCTGCCCCCGCTGCAGCTAAACTGATTTAATCAGAACTGTGCTAGAAAATCCCTCGTGCTTCCCACTCAGGCTGCCAGAGCGCATACGTAGTTCTTTCACACATGGCCGGAACGACTTTTAAATACTTGCACGGGGGCGAGAAACCATCACAGCCACTTCAAAACGATGTTACGCCTTCCAGCCCCTTTTGCAAATTAGAGGGTGCAAGACACAAAATGGCAGCAGCACAAACGAAGTAGCAGCCTGCGCAGCACCCACCGCAGCGCCAGTGGCCCAGGCAAAGCAGATTCTGCCAGCCAGAAAGGTGTTTCTGTTTTCCACTGACTCCTAAATGTGGAGGGTGAACGCTCAATTTGGCTTCCTCTTACAAGGCTGAAGAAGTTAAGTTCCTTTTAAGAGTGAAGAAAAACATAAACTATCTTACACTGTATGCAGAAGGAAAAAAATAGATGCTCTTGTACAAAAAATTTAAGAGAGTAGTATTTTCAGGGTATATTTTAGGAAAATGAGTCCATTAACATTCAAAAGACCTTGTTCTGTCACAACACTAATGCAACTCTGAAAACTGCAACTCCATGCGCCTAATAAATTTACATTTAAAAGAGCAATTTTCAAAGCCTCCACTGCCTCTGAGGAATAAAAGTGTAGGTGAATATAGTAACTTTTCTCTTGCCTTATCTCAAAAGAATACCTGAGAATTGCAGTTTTCTTGCTACACCATTCCCTGGGACCTCAGGCTCAGGAATTTCAATGGGTACTCCCAGGTGCTGAGCAGACTGCAAATTACATTAATCCAGAGGAAGAAGCTGCCATGGTAAATTTTGTGAAAAGAAGCATAATGTTATGAAATTGCAGATAAAAAAATTCTTTACCTTATACTGGCAGAAGGCCTCAAAAATATCTGCTGGAGGGCTGCTGTTGAAGCAGCTGCAGCGGTGTTGGGGACAGGTAGCAGCACTGAACTTTTCTATCCCTGTTTCCTCTCTCTAAGTTGCCTGGAATAAAAGGGCGTGAGTGCCCATACGTATATGCACATGAACAGGCAGCAATTAAGGGCTGGGATCCCGTGACAGGAGAACCCACAGACTAAGGGAATGAGAGACTTACCTGCATTTCGTAGGAGCTGTGGGGTTTTTAGGTCGATTAAATAAACTAAGCACTCTGGAGGGTAAGCAGGGAAATCTTTAGATCAGTAGTAGACAGGTGATGAAGAATGGAATATAGATGAAGCTCAAGAAGGATAAAGTTGAGGGTCAGCATAAACTGACATTAATAGCTCAACAGGGCAATAAATGGCTAGAGGGCACCAGGGAATGGAGTTTACATATGTTACAGTAAATAATAACTACCAAAATATTCCTATTATGTGTGGGTTTTATCTTTCCTCTAACATTTCTCCTGCTATTTTGCAGGATCTGGAGATACCTGGTACATTGCTGATATTAATCCATACACAAAATTAGCAAAAGAAAAATTGTAACCTGAAGAGAATTACATGAATTAAAGAAAATAGATTCGATAGCTACCATTAATATGAGCATCATTAAATATTGCTAAAAGTAACTGTAAAAGTGTTTGTGTGTATGCATACACGTGTGTGCACACATTCAGAAACCATCGCTGTGCAGAGCGCGCTTCCAGGACTCAGGAGTATGGATGTGTGTAGGAGTGAATGATCGTGAGGTGGGCACAGGGGCCCCTGAAATACTCAGCACCGCTGCCCTCGAAAGCACGGGAGCAGGATGATGCCAAAAGTCCCAGAACGAAACACACAATGAGCCCATCACTGATGCAGACTAGTGCAACAGCCTCATGGAGCCCCTAAAACTAGGAGCAGAGATGAAGCTGTCTTCAGGGAATATTTATGACTGTAACCAGAGCAACCAGCTGGTGGGCACCATCGCTTCAGAATCAAGTGTGCAAAACTGACCACTCCGGTATCCTCTAGTGCTGCATATGTAAGTGTTATCTTTAAGTAGAAATTAATTTCCAGTGCCTGCGTCTGTGTTTGATCTAATATCCCACCTTTGAGTCTTGGCCGCAGCTGGGACGGAGCGAATCAGAGTGGGGTGGTTACAAAGAGAAATGGAGAGTCAGCAGTAAGTCCAAACACAGTCTTTAAGATATGCGTTTTCTGTTTACACTTCTCTAGTGTAAGAAGGAAGAGAGAGACACAGGAATACGAAACACAGGAATTGGGGGTTGGGATAAGTAACTTGTAAATATTTTCATGAATTCCAGCAGTTGTTTAGCTGTCTGCTTGGCTTTCCAAGTATCAAGTGACTCGGTAAAATAGGTGGATTCTAGCCTTAAGAATTCCACTCACTGGAAACAGTGTGTTACAAACGGAAAACATTATTGCAACATATCTGGCATCCAGAGAGGGAGATTGTGGCAGTCAGCTCTCAGGGAGCACTGACCAAGTCTGTCTTGAGCGGGTTTCTCTCAGTGTGAGCATTCACAGTTTGTGCTTCCCAGGGGATACAGCTGGCTTATAACATCGCAGAAATTTGGAAGGAAAGAAGTTGATGTGTTGAGAAAGGTCACACATTTGAGAACATAAAGTAACAACCACTCCAGCTGAATGAAAAGCCACATGTTGCTGGTTGCCCCCTCGCTCCAACCTGTTCTGATCGTCATCAGAGAAAAGAAAGGCGAAGTGCTACAGAAGGAGCAGGCCAGTTAAAGCAACCTGACAGCTGCTAGGAGGAGACAAACGTAAATCCAGTTGATACCTACACTAATGTAAAAGCAATCAAAATGATATTGTCCTTCTGCTGTTGTAATGTGTTCTGCTGTTGAAAGGCACAGACCAGATGATACATGTAATTTTTTATTGGATCCAGGTATTTTTTGGCATTTCACAGTAAGTACCCAGGTACCTGCTGTATGGCTGCTGTCCTCCTGACATGTCTGAGGACGATGCATCTGTCTCCACACACTACTGTTTTACCTCTCCTTGCTGAGGTTACTGATGCTGCAGCTTCCCATTCACTAAGAAATCCGCAGGAATTTTTTTTCTCATCTGACTTTCTATCTGCTGGCCTTGGGCTAAACCAGGCTGAACACATGGTGAGAGCAAGAAAAAGGGAAAGAAAGGAAATGTAAAGCAGAGAAAGATGTTTCATTTACATACAAAGAAGATCTGTTTAGGAAACAGGTCTAGTGCTTTCCCCTTCCAGCTACCCTACTGATACTTTGGCTGCCACAAGGTAGAAGAGTAAAACTGCATCTGTGGGGAAGAAAGCAGCGTTTCCAGTCTGTAGACAGAGAAGCAGACAAAGGAGGGAAGAAGGATTTGTTGCACTAAGGCATCCTTCCAGTCCCATAAATGTACCTGGCACTGGACAGTCCCGTGGGAAACAACTGGCAAGGTCTTCCTTGAGAGCAACTGCTTTGCGCCGCACTAGATGTGCCCCAGTTGGAAAGGCACCCTAATGAGCTTAGACAAGATTTCCAGATTTCCAACTGTTTCTGATTCTCAGGATTGATTTCAGGCCACTCCTTTTCATTACCTAGTTTTGGAGCTGTGACTATTTCTGCTCATTGCCTGCCCAGTGAGCCAGATCCCCAAATCCCCAAGTAGTAAATGGCATGAATCATGCAACGCGCTCATAAACTTGAAGGACGTAGTAGGAACAACAACGAAGTTAGGATGCTGTCTGGTCCACACCCTGGTTGGAAAAGAGGAGACAGCAAACATTCCCCCATATGAGGCTTCAATTTGGATAAGTTTTGAAAACTAGAGCTGCCTCCATGTGCCACTAATAAAGCCCGGGGGCAAAAGTTGGGCAGAGCAGCCCAGGTCAAGGAGAGCAGGGTGAGCATTATGCAGGTATCCAGATGTGCAAATCTGCAGTTCAGCTACAAGGAGAGAATGGCCTAGAACTCTCGTCCTGCAGATTTCAGCTCATGGTGCTAAGATCAGTCACCATCACAGCTGGACACAGAAGACAAAGGGAACACAAGGGTTACGGTCATAAGAAAATCAATTGTTTTGGAGAATTAGTGAAAGAATCTGGAGAATTTTGTATTTTTCTCTCTTTTCATTTGAAGAGTTGTGTCACTTAATGACAGAAGTAGAAGTGCTCTTACACGGAAATTAGAGACAAAACAGATCACACAGAGAATAGGACTTCAGTGATAGGGAGGTACTTTAAAAAAAAAAACAACACACACACACAGAGCGGAAAAATGAAAGGAGAAAAAAATGCTGTTGCATGGGCTGGGCAGGAAGAAAGAAAAGAATGGCCACGGCTGTGTATGTGGAACAGACTAAATGACATACAGCTTCTCTCTTGAGGCTAACGTCTTCAGCCATAAAGAAAGAAAAAGGAAACATCCCCCCATTTTCACAACTAAGAGAGAACCAAAGGCTTTAAAAAGTACGAAGCATCAGCAGACACTTGGTGTCTCCTCCAGAAAGGATGAGCCCGACACCACCGACCTCATGCAGCCCTGCTGCCTTCCTTGCTCACTGCCCTAGCACAGCAACGGGGGCTTGCTCTCTCTTCACGTCCTCATGACCCAGCTCATCAACGCAGCAGGAAAATAAAGTGCATTTCCCTTTCCTGCAAGCCAGACAACCACAGGGCCTTCTTGGAAGTTTTCCCTTCTCAAGTATCATTTACTGTAAGGGAGGAAAAAGGACAGCTGTTCTCAAGACCTCGTAACCAAGAGCTGGCTGCTCACAGTATCTCTGGTGCGGCGGACATTTTCAAGACATGCACTGTATACTTTGGTGTCTAAGACAGTGACTTCTGTGTGTGTGACCTAAAAAAATTGCCATTGTTGGAAAAGGGCAACATTTCCCACATACATTTGGCTCAGTCACACAGACACAAGACATCTCATGTTCCTGGTAACGTTGCTTGCCATAAACGCCAAGGAAAAATAAAGAGCATCTGACGTATGAGTAGAACAGTGTCTGACCTTAACAGTTTTCAAACAATTTTCATGGAACATGCTCTACACAGCCTAGCCAAGTCAATGGTCTTTAGCTCCAAAAGGTAAATTTAGCTCCTCTCCTAAATGCGTCCTGGAGCAACGCCACCTGAAAGGTCAGTGTGCTGTGTGTCTCAGTGTCGCATGATGTAATTTCAGGGAATGACAGCTACAAAAATTATTAATCTCAGTGGGACCTTTCCAATAAAAAAGAAGAAAGGAACAAATAAACTAGGGTTGTGATACTTGGAAGCAGAGAGGGAGTGAGAGGTTTCAGGGACAGAAGCACCAAGGGAGTGGAAATTGTATGAAGGGATGCTACTGAGTCAGTCATTTACATGAACTTTATAGTTGGTGGCAAGAACAGGCAACTTGAGGATTTGATTCATCACATCCTAAAGAAGATGACTAAAACAGGTCAGATGAATTCTGACCTGAAAGTGTGTATTTTTCTCTGCGGTTATAAAGAGAGCCTAACGTGACTAGATCAGAGGTAGTTATCAGCGAGTACAGAAAAAAAGTGCACGATACGTTCAGAGGTTAGATGGATCCCACCCAGAATTTCTGCTCCAGATTGACATTGGTTTATTGTTTAATTGTTTTCTTTTTGCTGTCGTCAGCAACAAATTCACTGGCATGCAGCAAGGCTAGCAAATCTCAGAGAGAATCTCAGCCTTAGCAAGGGAGGTTATACCCATTGCTAAAGAGGTGAAGGGCATAGGAAGACCAAAGAGGAGCCATGATCTTGCCTATGCAAGTAGCATTTTGAACATAAACATACAAAACAGGACTGGAAAGGACCTTGACAGGTCATCTGGTCCACCGCTTGCTCTAAGGCAAGATCCATCAGACTTTCTAGAGCTGAACTGTCCTTGTCAAATGCATGCCCAGCTTGTACCTAAAAAACCTCCAGGGACAGAGGTGCCGTTCTCTCTGGCTTTATTTACCCTTACAAATACTCTTTTACTACAATTTACATGCTACTCTCAGAGGATGTGGATAAGAGATTATTATCTTATTTTCAGCAGCTTTTACGTAGCTGAAGGCTGTTATCACATCTTCCTCCAATCTTATCCTTAGGCTACTATTTTCAGTCCTTTGGTATACACGATGCTTGCTAAACCTCGGGTCTTTCTTGTTTCAAAATTATTACTGGCAATACTGAAATCAATTTAGAATGGACACATTTTGCCTCTCTTAGGTGTCTCTGAATCATCCTATAAATTTTTATTTATTTTTTATCTTGACAAGCACCCTGTGAGTTACTGGGAAGTAAAATGAGCCCCATTTTACACGAGAGGACATAAGGCAGAGAGGATCTGTGGCTTTCCACTCTGCATGCGTACCTCCACCACAGTCTAACTGCACACCAGAGCAAGACCCAAGCACAGCCCAGCTCATCCTCTGCGAGACAGAAACCTGAGTGCTCAGGCCATGAGGCAGCCACAGTGTGCTCTGTCCAGGTATTCAGTCGTGACAGGGCAGCACAGCACTGTTTCTCTGAAATGTGGATGGACACAACCAGAGCCTAAGGTCGGGATTTCAAAAGCCGTTCAGGCATTATGCTGTTCGGAATTGTAAGGTCTAATTCCATCTATTTTAGTCAGATACTTAATACACTTAAATACCTAACTCAGATACCTCCCTCCTCATCACTTTGGGCATCCTGATGATTTTAGAAATTCTGGAGGATTGTCCTCAGCCCCATCTGGTCTGACCAGGGGAGGCTGTAGCTTTTCTCGTGCTCATGCATGTCTCAATATTTTACAACTCTACTGTCAATGCAGTAATACCATTCAAACAGGGGTTTAGAAACATATCTTCTAATGATTAATCTAGTGCTGGCGTGACTGAAACTGAAGCACTTGGTGCTTTTCGACATGTCATTACTGGTAAAAAAGCAAGGCTTCATTCCAGGCTCTGACACTGCCCTCGGAGTTGCAGCAGCTGCTTGTGGATCCCTATTCGTTATGCGAAGACTGGCCACAGGTACGGCCGGGAAACAAAACGGGAGTGAAGGGGAATGTGTAGTTTCTAGTTTTGCCTCTTTTCCACCAGTTTATTAATCTTGATAGAACATCAAGAAATCACACTCCAAACCATGAAGAGCCTGTCTAAAACCATCCTCAGAAAACACAGCTTTTACGCTTTAAAGGCACTTTAAAGGTACAGTGAGCACTTAGAGCCCACTGATTGATTCAGTAACATCAGAAAACACTTTACTGAAACAAAGAATAAGCTCTGTGGAATGTAAACTTCAGGTAGTTTGACACCATCCTGATCTATGACGCATAAATATTTTTATTTTCATTCCAGCAGTCTGAAGATGATAAAACATGCTCGGCTTCTGAGAGCCAACAAACATTCGAAATACTTCATACCTTTACTGGTTACAGTGACTGAGAAAGCAAAGACAACTGTTCCAAAGGATCGTTTATTTTGTCCTATTTCATATTACTTTCCTAAGTCTCTTCAGTTGAGTAGCTGCAAAAAATTGTCAGGATCGTTGGCTTGAACGGCCACGGGGTTTCACCTCTTTGTTATAGAAGGGCAACGTCTCTCTGCTGAGAGGGACTTGGGGGTACTGATAGACGAAAGGCTGGACATGAGCCGGCAATGTGCACTGGCAGCCCAGAGGGCCAACCGTGTCCTGGGCTGCATCAAGAGAAGCGTGGCCAGCAG
>Ga0065711_1041368_pt1 | contig 16204 bp, 6 predicted proteins | sample Hoacrofraction12_FD_59098 | JGI IMG/M metagenome (GOLD analysis project Ga0065711, IMG submission 59098) | Hoatzin crop microbial communities from Cojedes, Venezuela - Epithelial fraction 12 v2 (version 2) | ecosystem: Host-associated > Birds > Digestive system > Esophagus > Crop | place...
CCGTTCCAGTGTTTCACCACCCTCATTGTAAAGAATTTCTTCCTTATATCCAGCCTAAACCTACCCTGTTTTAGTTTAAAACCATTACCCCTCATCCTGTCACTGCTGTCTCTACTAAAAAGATTGTCCCTATCTTTCCTATAGGCTCCCTTTAAGTACTGAAAGGCTGCAATCAGGTCTCCCCGCAGCCTTCTCTTCTCCAGGCTGAATGAGCTATCAGTTTGTAAGCAGAGCAGAAAAGTATGGTATGAACGAATTCACAGTTTAAGAAATTCTTTTTTTTATATTTAATAATTGTAGGTTTGCTAATGTATTCAATTTCCCCACAATAAAAAAAAAAAAAAAAAACACAGCGAAAACAGGGGAAAACACCTTATCTGCATTTCTCTTGCAATTCCATTTGGACAACTGTATTTCCTAAACGTAGCCTATTCACTGCTGGATATGTAATTACCTTCAGTTCATAGTCTAGACATTAATGCTTTCGTAGTATTTAAGACTCCTTGTAACATGCTTGCTGCTTTAAGTAAGCAAGGCTAAATCTTGACCAGATAAATTAGCAAAGAATGCAATAAAAGCTGCAATAAAAGAACTTTATCCTCCAAACCTTCAAGTTGCTGCTAAATGAGATTTCTTTGAAATGCAGATCAGTTGAACTAGATTAGTGAATTTTAGCTCCTGTCAACATCATAACAAAATACAAATACAATTGTTCACTGGCCTTATCTCCATGCTTCCATCTGCTGCCTTGTTATTTACTTTCCTTGATTTACTATGCAGATCTAAATAAGACACATCAAGGAGGGCTTACAACACAATGGCTTCTTAAGCTTTACATCAAGGTATTTGAAACTGAAGCCCTGAAAGGGCTGCCATCAAAGACATATCTCTAATGAACTTCCATATCAGAGAAGGTTTGGTATTTAATACTGCTGTGAAAAGAAAAAGCTACAAATCAGAATCGCCTATGAAGGAAAACGTCTGCAAATCTTGATGAGATTAGCACCTACCAGAATTAATATCCCAATAAAAATGATATCTGGTTCCTTGAAGAGTTAAACTTCCAACCTTTGCAAAAATAATGCCTGGTGTCAGAATGGGAAAACTCAGCTGACAAGGTCGAAAGGTCAGGGCGCTACTCTTTTTTTCTCCACAAAATGTTCAAAAAACATTTTTGCTGGTGGCTTGATTAAGATACTGTTGACAAACTAGCCTTGGAATGAAATAATTAACACAGTCAACAGTGCTACTATGGTACCTTCTGCAACAGCAGAATTTTACAGTGTCTTTAAAAAAATTAGCAACAACCTCATGGCAAGGCAACATAATCTAAAATGACAGCATGCAACATTTGTTCATCAATTTCACTATTTCCCTTTCTCCCCCACAGCAATCTATGGCAGCGCAGGATAAAATCTTCTGTCAGTTTGCTTAAAAAACAATCCTTAAGTGCCATTTCTATTACATGCCACAACCCTACTTGTAAAGTGCAATTAAATGGAGAAGTTTTCTCCTCATGATTTCAACTCTCTATATATCTGATAGATGAAACAACTATAAACAGCTTACAAGTTTCCACAACCCACGCACAACCTCGTGCAGCAAACCATCAGCTCTCTCAGCGTGCTGCCATTTGACAGGAGATTTTTTGCTAGGCACCAAAGTACATAAACAAATGATACTTTTCTGTCTTAAGAAAGCATTTCAATCATTTATGTTCTTCTATAGCAAGGGAAGATCCCACAAGCGTGTTCCGTAGCGTGGATCAATCAGCTCCAAACTGAAGTAGACACGTTGTATGCTCCAGTGCCTGGGAATCATGCTGCAGGCTCACCAGATGATGAAAACGGAGGTATGCAGCGCAGGGGAGCCCCACATGGCACCCGCTCGCTTCTGGGCATGTCAAACTTCACAGCTACCCTACAGTCAATGACAGCAAACACCTTCCCTTTTCTTCTCGCCTCCAAACATATACTTGCCTTTCTACCCTCCTTCCAAATTACAGGCAGTCTTCCAGAAACAAAACCCCCAAACAGAAGCAGCGTCCCACGGCTATACCACAGAAACCACAGTTGGCTTTTCGCTAGATTTTGTTTCATATGGGCTATGTTCCAGGCTTACTTACGGCCATGAGAGACCACTACCTTTCCCGTTTAATGAAATGACAAAACAACAGATTTGCATATGTAGAAGCAGGTGCTGTAACAGGTTTGACTACTCTCGACCTAAAGCATGTAAAAAAGATTTATCAGCAACAGCTGTCCCTAAGGTACTGGGGCTCTGACGGACAGTCAAAACTTTACCATCTGCACGGCCGTGTGTTAAAAATGACAATCTGAATTAAAAGCTGGTCAACAAATCTCGTATAACTAATGCCTTCCGTATCCTCATCCATATGTTGAATTCCCAAGATACACAACACTTGGATTATCTACTAAAAATACCAGTCTTTAAATGTAAATAAAACAAGACAATCTAGGAAGAAGCATAAAGGAAGTCTGTGGGAGTTGCTGCTTACTAAGAAGCAAGCATTTGAAAAATATTCTCAACGTACTTAAGTTTGAAATGCCCCAGCTATTTCACATCGTGACATAAACCTCCATTCTTTTAAAATAGCATTATACCTCTTCTCAGAATAAAAGAGAACCTATAAATATTTACAGAGACTAATTTCAGGATTTACAGTGCTACAGCATTGTTTAGCTTGTGGATTATTAACCAACACAATTTTTGTTTAGCTTAACTTCTCTGAAGCCTTTCTTGAATGCCTTGACAAAAAAACCTGATTGATAGCAAAACATTTCAGAGCATCTCTGTGTTCTCTGCACAATGAAGGTATCGCAGGGAAGTGAGGTTTGCGGTTTATGTTCTGATTTTTCCATTGAAGAGGGACTGTGGTTTTTCTCCCAGACCAGAGGAAGGAACCTGAGCGTCTGAACGCGACCCCTTGGTGAACACAGCGACTTGTTCTGGAGCTATGCTAGCAGAAGGTAGCACCATATGCCCCGAGCCCCAACTTGGATGCTCTTTCTACAGTCTAATGTGCTTGTCAAAAGATGTTAAAATCATGGATCTACTTGCTCTGGATATACTTTATTATTGCACAAAGTAAAACAAAAGGATAATACAATTTGTTATGACTTATATAGACTTGCATCCAAAGTATACTTCCACCCGTTTAAACTAGGAGATCTTTTGTTATTGGTGCAGTTTCTGAGGTGTTTAACATTACGCTAATCTTATGCCTGATATCAATCACAGCTATTATAACTCTTATTGATTAAAAACTAACTACATTCTAAACTTAGCATTGAAATTTACCTTCTCATGCAAGTCTGGAATTTCACTAATCTTTTCAAAAATTAAAAAAAAAGACTAGCACAGATTTTATCACTGTAATCCAGGCAGGAAAACCACTAAAATAAGAAAAATAAAACCCATAGAGCATATACTGGAAGGAAACCTAAAATAACAGAAAATGTGCTTCACAACACTTCTAATGGTAATTTTAAATGTGGCAGCATATGTAAATTCATTCATTTCATGTTTTGTTCTTTAGTTTTTAGACGAAAGAGAAGCATTTTATTTTAAATATATATATATATGCCTGTATATATTTGCAGGCACTACTGAAAGACAGGAGGTACTTTTTTCTCAAGTGAATAATAAAACTATCTTGCAGAATCTGTGACATTCAAATGCTCCTTCAAACAGTTACATTTTCATGCAAAAACAATGCAGACTTGAAAGAAAATAAATACAATTTATTTACTCGCTAGGTTGTAACTGTCTGTTGAGAGCTACAGTGATTCCTCCAGAGTATAAATATTTAGACAAATTTTAAAATGTGCATTATATACTTGACAAAACATATTTACATGACAGCTCAGAGCTTAAGCAATCTGATCAGAAATATTTCCCCTATAAAACAAAGTCAAGTTAGGAAAAAAAGCAGCTCAGCCATGTAAAGAGGCTTGAGATTAAAAACATCACCATTTAGAAACAGATTAGCCATTTAAGTGTTGCGTCAAAACTGCGATATCCTTCATCCTACTTCTCGATTCACTGGATCCTATGTATGAGTTTATGAAAATGGAAGATGAGCAGCATACGGCATTAACTCTGTGTCTCCTTTTCCTAAGCCGTTTAATTGCCTGCTCCTTAGCTGCTGCCCCTTGCCCTAGCAGTGCCTTGGCACGGCAGGGATGCCCGGCCCACCCGGCAGCCATGGGGAAAGGGCTGGGGTAGGAAATCACCCCTCTCTGGCCCGGCATAAAGCTGGAAGCCGGCTCCCTGCGCAACACTGCCGAGGTGATGTCCAAGAGTGACAGAGATGGGAAAAAGGTGGAAACCTTACATGCCTTGCTGGCACTCAGGGGCGAGGGCAGACTCCCACCATCTCCCTGAAGCCCAGCACAGCTCTCCCCAGCGCAGCCACTGTGGGAGCTGAGGGCTCCTTCATCCCTCTGTGATCTACTGCTCTTTATCTTGGTGATATTTAAATGAATTGCAGATTTTGGGATCAGACATTGTGCCTCGAGGCTTGGCTAGCAAAAGCAGTAGCAAGCACATTCATCAAGCCCAGTTCCACACCACCACCGTGACCGCTGGGGGAATCCTCCCTCCGACACGGCATCGGGACCTCAATGTGGCTGAAACGAACTACCAACGCGTGAGAAACACACGGTACGGAAAAAACTGGTGAATAAACTTACAGGCATAAACTCCCACTGCATTCTCTATTTTTCAAAAGGGAGAGGAGTGTCGTAAAGAAGCAACAGAGCCGGCTCAACGCAGCCATCAGACACTTCCACGCGAACTGCTGCCACCAAGCAGCAAATTAGCAGCAAGAAGGTGTGAAAGATTTGCAAGAACACATGTACTGAAAAGCTATCAGGTGAGCAACTTGGACGACCATTTACACTCTTGCCAGGGAAAACAGGTACCTCAGAGGAACTAGTTACATGAAAAGAAGATGCAAAAGCAGAGACAGATGGGATTAACGAGGAGTGGACCCAGAGCCAAACAGTAAGCTGGAAACGCTTGGTCAAAGAAAACAGGTTTGGACCATCTTTACTCGCTGTTATGCAATACTAAAATCAGATTCATCCTACCTAACTTTAAACATCTAAATAGGATGTAATTGCTACCTGAGGCAGAGCTCCCCGGGGAGCCCGTGGCTCTCCCCGGTACGGGGAGCCCTGGAGAGTGCTGTCCCAAGGCCAGGAGCATCAGCGCAGCACCTGATGTTTGAACGGACGAATCCAGCCCCTGCCAGGATGAATCACCAGAGGGAGCAGACTGCAAGTACCGATTTTTTTTAAGAGAAGGAACTGTTGGATACTCTTCTAAACATAACACCATCTGAGTTAAAAATGAACCTCAACTCGAGCGTACGTTGTTTTGCATTTAATAGGTCATAAAGCATAGATTACACAGTTACATAGATTTTTTTCTTGTAGTTTGGACTGTTTAAATTCAGTGACTATTAATGTTAAATTCTGTGCACTTCAGGGTATTTGTTAAGTTAGCTATTTCACTTACAGAACAAAACATGTTTAGTCATACTTAGCTATAATTTTCACCTTTTGAATAAATCAAAAGCTAGGAAATGGTGGTGAAAAAATGCTGAGAATATTTATTTTAAAAAACCCCAAAACAAAAAACAAAACCTCAGCACACATGGACAGCATGTATTTGTGGACTACAAAAAACATAATAGTTGCCAAAGAAATTATTTCTTATTCTACTCTCCTCTCAAATTATAAAGCAATCATTTATACTTAATATTGAAAACTGTTGCCTGTTTTAAAAAGACGCGTGCCTTGTAACGTACACTGAATGGTTTCTTCACACAGACTTGTTACTTAATATATTAAGTAGCACACAGAGGTAATCTTTATGCTTACAGCATACAAAATCTAGATTATTAATATTTTATATTAAAATAAGGTGCCAATTAGTGAATTTTTAGATAATTTTTAATCTCCCTAATAAATTCTATTTCCTTTTTGCTTACACAGAGCAATTCTCTTTTAAATTTTAAAAGTGGGAGTCTTCAAAAGTGGAAAAATACAATTATAAAATGGTCTTTATTCTCAGTTAAGATTCCAAGGTTGCAGAATACTGTATCTGTCCCAATTTTACAGAACTGCTTAAGGCATCTGCCAACCAAGTTTCAAGAGGATTAGCTGTAATGAAAATGCAACATATGTAAATATAACCACGTATTTAAATGTCAAATATTTCAAACACAATAGAAAAATTACAAATTCAAAGTTATCTTTCCAAACATATAATTCTATCAACTCCTTCCATGAAAGATAAAAACTTGGAAACAGCATTTTTATACTGTACAAAACACACAATGTGGCAATCCATTGTTAGCCGTCTTAACGTATCTCATTATTGAACTGAAGCAGGTTTTTTTATGAACACACAGCATACTCCACCTTTAACACTGATTTCTTATACTTCAGATTCGTCTTGTAGATTCAGAAGAATCTCGTTCCTTGTGCTAAGCTCGCAAAAATAAGGTATGCTCTCAACTTTATAAAAGCACCTTTTCCTTTGTGCACTTTGGGTATCTTATTTACTCGACATGATGTATAGTATTAGCACAGGGGAATGAATGCAATTACACAAGAAAATAAAACCATGCAGTTTAAACTCCTCTGACTTCAGACACATTTTTCTCATCTCTGGATGCGGTACAACCTTGCTGTGAACTATTAGGTTTCCACTACTTAGAGACAGACAGTTTCATACTGCTCAACAGAGATTACTGCTGTCTGTCTAAATAGGGCTTACAGTGGCATCAGCATATTTTATTAACTCAGAACCATAAATCCTATTCTTCTATGCTCTCAAAGACCAATACTCCTAGGGTCAGTTAAATTTACAACAGCGTGGCACCTACCAGGCAGAAGCTTCAAAGTGAGAATATGTTCCTTTCCAACAGCCCCCCAAAAATTCTGGTATCTACTGCAAGTTTAAAAAGCAATAACCCATGAAACAACTGTTATCCACACAGACTTGTAGCTCACTGCAACATTACACAGTATCCCAACACGCTTTATAATGCCTCACAGCACAAGCTGTATTTGCGTTTGAAGAATTCTCCCTCCTTTGCATGATAAGCATGGTATTTGCAGGTGGGCAGATCTTGACAGCTGCTATTCTGTGACTGGGACGGTGAACGCCTGTGAAGGAAAAACCTCCACATTTTTGAGCATTCAAGGAATATTCCTTTATGTTCCACTGCATATCGGTACATGGAAGTGCTCTTATTATCACCAACCAAATTGTTTTCATATGTATTTCTCTGCTATCCTCCAAAGTCGCTGCGGAACAAAATTATAACCTGCATAAACACTGTTAAGGACTGACAGTAAGATGGAAACAGAGATGACAAAGTCAAGTAACTAACAGCCTAAAATAATACGGAAATTTTCAATTATACTCAAACTACACAAACCAAAATATTATTTTAAATAAATGGCTGGTGTCTACTTACATGTACCTTTACTCTACTCCCTCTGAATAAATGGCCTACCCGTCATAGGTGACTCCCAAACAAAATTTTGACTGCAGCAATGACACAGGTATCTAGATAACCACTGTTTTTCTTCACTGAGGTGCCAAAATATCATTTAGCCCCAAGCAACCCTCAGAAACTTGAATCACATCCTAGTGCTTTCTCGGGGGAAGAAGCAGCCTTGACATCTCCCTCCGCATCGTTCAGTGACACAGAACTCAGCAGGGTAGTCAAGAGGTTTCCACAATGCAAGAAAAAGAGAACTGCTGCACAACATTTTGATGGACTTGGAAACACTAGAAGAAAATATCTACCTAACTCCATAAATAGCTCTATTTTTCACTCTCCCCCTCCAGTAAGCGTCCTAAATCAAAATCAGACAGCACAAAGTTGGTTTTGCCCCCCTTGTCAGGTCAAGCCCTGCACAATGAGGAGAGTCCCTGAGTCCCTTTTGGAGAAGTGGACCACAAAGGTACAATCAATCCATATATCAATAATTACTGTAGTGTTGCTACTGTGAAATATCTATAATGAAATATGTCAGTGACTCTTTAAAGATCCCTTCCTTTTGCTATAAACAGCCTTATTTTAAAACATAGAAGCTGTTATCAAGGTTCTACAAGGGATCTTTGGGGATCTGATTTTAAAGTAATAAACCAATTTTAAACATGATCTTCTCAAACTGCAGACCATTTACTAATTATTTTGGTTGTAACACAACACTGTTCAGTGGAACTCTCACTCTCAAATAGCAATTTAACAATTCAATGCTGTCACTGCTATGAAGAGAAAAACGGTGAGTTTTGAAGCCATTTGATCTCCTCATATAAAAATTGCAGTCTTGTACTGATTTCAGAATACACCTAATTTGTTGTGTTGCAACAAAAAAGTAAAGAGACTACAAAAAGAAAAGTGCCAGAAGTAAACATTTTGATCAACCTAAATCTCCTTTAAAAAACAAAACTACTGCTTTCTTTTTTAGAAAAATACCTTGACATTTAAAGACAAAATAAGTGCACGTGACTTGTTTACATCAGATAGAAATAAGTCCTTCCTAAATGTAGAAAGCACAAAGTTTTCTTTTGGTTGTTTATGAATAATGTTTAAGGAAATGCTTAAAACACTTATCAAATCTGTTGACAGTTTAGCAACCTCATCAATACAGCTGCTCAGACACCATGGTGTTGTGCATCGTATATAGGCTTCTGAAAAAGAAGCATCAGCTCATACAGGAGCATGTGATTTTAGCGCATAGCAAGGGGGCAGGGTGCAATTATACTGCATGCAATGAGGCAGGTGTTGCACTATCACATGGTGTATCACCAAGAAATGGGAGAAGTGCTAAGTCAGAAACACTGATGACTTGCTATGACGTGCATACCAGCAAAAATATGGTTTGGATGGAACTATTAAAGTGGTTAGCCCTCAGAAAAAAAATCTATATGCCCTAAATACTTTAAGCATGAAGACTTACAACAAATATGAAGTTCAGCTACCCAAGTAAAATTAAACAGAAGCTCCTTTCTTCAGATGCACCCCAGCCTGCATCTACACGAATGCCATGCTGGCTTTGAGCATGCTGCCACAGCCTCTGGTTTCTTACGCCTCAAATTCCATTAGTGATTACTATGTTTTTCATTTTAAAGATTTCACAGTTAGTCAACCCTCACTTTCCCCACTATTTTACAAGAACACTGTCCTCAGAGATACAATGACCACTCAAAATGATTTAGGTGATTTTTTTAAGGCAAATCAATGCTCACGGGATTGTTTCTTGAGATTGGGACAAGCAGATTTAACAGCTCACTACTACCACAAAGGGAATACTCTCCCCTCTTCCCCCTCTGCCTTCCTGTGCCAGGCACTGGCTCCCATTGCTCACCTTATGCTGTCTACAGCGATGTCAGATCCTTCTGTGAGCCAATTCAATTCACTGAAACAGCAGAAAGCACACTCGGACTTTTTGCCAGATTGGTTTTCTGCTGTTTCACTCAGTTAATTTGACCCACAGATGGGTCTGCCAAGCTCCAGATCCAGCCCAAGAGAGGTCGCAAGCCCACACACATGAGAAGAGGGAAGGCAACGGCGGGCTGAGTGCAGGGGACCAGAAGGAAGCCCCTCTCCAAACTGGCTATAGCATATCGTAAGAAGAGATCAGCTGTCTGTGAAGCTGCAACTCCACTCCAAGCCTGATTCATCATCTCCAGTTCATTACTTACAATGAAACTATTTCTAGTTTGTTCATAGGTTCCCTCCTCACTTTCTCAAGCACAGGAGCTTTTGTACTTCCCAAGACCTAGCTCAGACTTGCTCCCCAGAAAATGCTGGGTCTACTGTCCTGTTCATGTCATCAGAGCACTGGCTATCCAGTAGCTCCAATACCTACTACAATCCTGGCCAAACAAGCCCAGTTTCACACTTCTTCCCACCCTCATGATAGTCCCTAGCTAAGACACGACAGTCTCTAGAGAGCCAGGTATTTTCACAGTATCCTCCAACTGAAATAGTTCTCACATGTCCAACAAAAAGCTTTATTTACCAAAAGCCTACATATAAAACACCAGTAACACACAACACTACCTAACAGGCTCTGTGCAGATCAGGGGACAACTTGAGGGTTACAGTCAAAACGCTGCTTGATCTGTCTCACAGTAAACAGTATCTAAATTTGTGTACCACTTCCTTCCAGTTTACACAATGGAAATAAGCACTGGGTTTGTAAGTTATTTGTTTGTTTATGTACTTAGGAGAGGTGGGGAGGAAACAGAGAACAATAAAAGCAAAAAACAGCATGTTACTGAGCCATCATGTGTCCCATCATAATGACTGCTCTTGGATTTACCAAACAGATTTGCATACAAGTTATATGTCATTTAGTTTCATGGTCACTTTCAGCTTCTGTTAAAGGAAATCCCCAAAAAGAGGGGGAGAAATACAACTACTCTGTATCTCGTGTGTGCAAAGGCTGCTGTAGACCAAAACACCAGCTCAACACTGAGAACTCTTAAATAATTTTAGTGAGTTTTTGGAAGAAAGGTCTCACACTTCCTGAAAGTAAGAGCAGGAATTTGAGCAGAGAGTTGGTATCTGGATACACATCTGGAGAACTGAACACCATTTGGTCCTGCTCATAAGCTGCAAGCACTAGGTACACATTATCTAAATGTTATCTTCTAAGTCGTCATGGTCAAAGATCTCAGGGGATGACAGATGGGCAAAACAAAATTATGCAAGTAGTAGAGACACGTTTCACTGATGACATTGACAGATTTCCAGGCTACTACCTAGCTCCAAATCAATGATGACTAAGCAGCTTGTCATTAGCAACTTGAAAAGCTGTTGTTCAAGCTTTCAGAGCTTAAAACTAAGCTTTAAAAGGTTTTCAGAACACGGGACTTTTCACACAGACTTCCCAACTCAAGCCCTGAATACAACAACCCTTCTTTATGGAAATGTGGCTTTCGAGAATAATTTCTTATCAAGCTTAACGCATATGTTGCTGAGTGCAACCCAAAATGCTACAATGGCCACTACATACTATATATTGCCAAAGAATCTGCAAGAGGCTGCAGGTCCAAATCTAGACACACGCAAGCTGCTGATGGGTAAAGTTTTCCTAGTTGTGAACTCGACTGTTTATTCAGTCCATTTTGATTCTCCCTATTCATAGCAAAACACAGGCCAAATTTTGCCCACAACAAATATCCTCAGTTCTTCCAGAGAAACATCTATATTCTGCCCTTGACAGCTGAGTTAGTTAACTATTAAAAATACTATCTGTAGCTCTGGGAAGTTGTGGATTCTGTATAACACGCAACATCTAGACAAGTGTAAGAAACTGTTCTGAGCACAAGCATCACTTTATGCAAATTTAGGCATTATGGCAAATTAAAACTTCAGTATGGTGACATTAGGGATTCATGTAAACTGCAATGCCTTACAGGATAATCTAAGATTAGAGAAATTTCGTCCAGGGGAAAGAGTCCAAGTTTCTTGTTTCATCTCACCACAGTCCTGAAGGATCTCTCCTATCACATAACAGTCTTACTTGCGCACTCTCTGAAATCCTGAAACTGCAAGAACCTGCAAGGCAGCTCCAACAGCAGAACTTAGCACAGGTGCAATCTTACCGCAGCTAAGGTTCACCCCCTCGTTGAGCACAGTCCTTCACCACCTCCCTCCTTCCCAGCCTGCTCCCTTCCGTGTTTACTGGACTGCTGGTTGGACTGTTTCAGAACAGCATGAGGCAGCAGAAAACTAACACCATAAATGAAACTCTTAAAAATAAAGCATGTTAGCAACTTAGCATACTGAAACAATTTAGTGAACTGGAAGAAATACTGGAGTCAATGCACAGAAATTAGACTACACTGAAGCGAGACAGTATCACAGAGTTTACTGAAAAATTCAAATCAAATTATTTTGTATCAGTAATCTCAACTTCTCCACTTTCAGCCTCTGCATCTGAGGCATTTTAAAAATCTGGGCTCAGATCTTCTCCACTGGATAGCAGAACATACACAATGTTTAATGAAATAGCATAACAATATACTCCAGTAAGCACATAATATTTTAACTATATGCTATGTGAACAGGCTACCAAGTGGAACCATTACGTCTATGCCCGCCTATTTAAAGCTCCCATATTTCAGTGCTCAACAAAAACATCTCTTCAATTTATTAATCTTAAGTCAGGCTCTCATATGAAACTGCACACAGTTTACAATTTAGGAAACAGAATGTATAATATCCAAATAAAAATCAGTATTAAATTTCAAACAGAAGATGACTGGCAGATGACCAATTTTCCATTATAACATCAGTACCAAGGTTATACCTAACCTTAAGGACCAAACCTTCAAGCAGAATAAATGACATCTAAGGACATTCAGAGCAATACTGGCAATGGTCCTATGCTGACATAAGAAACAAATCAGCTAAAAACAGTGGCAACAAAGAAACATACAAGCACCAGCAAATACCGTCTCTCCATAGCTGATCAAACTCAGCAGCTGAACAGAAGGTAGCAGAGGACAAACAGATTTGAGAATAAGCAGTCATGAGGTCCAGAGATAGCTGTTACTGAATGATGTCTCTTAAGAGACAGAATATTTATTTCCTGTTGGAGGATTCAAGAAGTCCACTTTCTCCATCCATGTCAGACATTAGCATTCTGTTAATTGGCTGACACAGCCTGTCATTGCCATTACTATTGAAGAAGAATAGTAGCAACTTTCTTTCTTCGGGCTTCATGTAAATGTACAGCTTTATAGAGAAAAGGGGACAGGGATGGGAAGGGGAGGATTGAGATTCTGCCACACGCTCTCTTTGTTGCTGCCATCCTCTTTTCACAGGGGAGAGCAGTATTTATCAGGGGCTACGTACGTTTTCTTTCTTCTCTCTTCTCTTTGGTGCTGACACTGACACACAGAGAGATTCCACTAGAAATGGCAGCACTGTTAATTATCAAAGGACACCCTGGGCTGAAATTGTGCTGGTACATACTGCACCCTGCACCTTCCTGAGCTGCAGCGCTGTGCTCTACAACTAAAACTTATGCGGCTTCTAGCCTTTAGAGTTTTTCAAAAAAATTTTGTGAATGCTAAAGGTACTTACTAGTTGCCAGAACTTTTCATGGTGTGTAATCCACACATATTTTCACACTCTGAGAAACATCTTATTGCTTGAGAGTAGAGAAAATTTCTCCTTTGCAGGACCGGTAGAGGGTCTATTTTCATGATGAGTGAGTGAGAATACCAAAAAAGGACATTTCAGGTAGCATTTCAGTTCCCTCTCAAACACAGAGAAATACAGAAGAACTTCAAAGAACCCAGAAGGAGATGGGAAAGTCAGGCAATAACAAATGCAGACAAGGTCAATTATTATATTAAAAATAAAAATACAGTATGTAAACTTTACATTTTTCAGCTGAATGACAGTCCACATGTACACTCACACTGTGAATGGCAGCAAGCCATTAAGCCTCCGTCATGAATTACCTAGCAGAGGACCTCAGAGGTCTCCAGGCAAACAGCAATGCCATCTGTCATCAGTGCCTCAGACACCACCTAAAGCCTGATGAAGATGTCAATGCATTTCCATGGGGTCACTCAGTCATCATGTGGGCTTTATTAGTAAAGTTCCAATCAAGTTAAAAGATCCTGCTTTGGCCATTCACTGCAGATCTTGACACCAATCTCTATTCAGTTAGAGGGCAGCAACCATAAAGAAATCTTTGATGCTTTCAGCAACAGGTGTGGAGGCTCTCCCATGCTAACAAACCAAAGGGCCAAGACATATGCTCACGTGCTGAATCTGTGAGTACAAAAACATAGTACTCGCTTGTACTGCCCTGACATCAAGTGTCTGAACAGGGAAAGTTGCAGATCTGAGGTTTAGGAGGAAAAACCAGGAGACTAAGATAAAATGCAGCCACAAATGGAGAAATGGAGTAGTTTTCCTCTAAACATACCCAGCCTTTAAAAAAATTTACATGGAAAATACAGATCTGCACTTACCCCACTCTTCTTGCACTTTCATGTAAAGGTGGAGCCGTGACTGGGCAGTTACAAGGCTAGAAGGCAGTCCCGTGCGGCTGTGCACGGCTAGGTTTAAAGCAAACCAGCCACTGGACAAAGCAAAGCTAAGTTTAAAGCAAACCAGCCACTGGAAAAATCATCTTAACAAGCCTAATAAAGCCTTTGACGAACACAGAAAAGAAAAGGGCAGAAAATGGAGGCTTACTGTGAGCATGAAAAGAAATAGGTGACAGATGGGCTTTTACACAGCTAAGAGAGAAGACAATGGAACTGGTAACAAACAAACATACTAAATGTCAGACACCCTCTCCAGTATTTATAGGGACTGGTCTAAGTGAAGTAAAGGGTAATAGTCTCACATAGTACTCACAAAACACTCAGAAAGCTCTCAGAAGTCTTCGGCACCCACACAGTGACAGTGGCGTATTTTGGGAAAGCGGCCAAAGTCAGAGAGACTAATCTGCGGACAACAGTTGGGAGAAACAGCAGAGATCTTGTAGGTCTTCCACACAAAATTAAGAAAATCCAGGCATTATTACAGTCTCAAATATTCTGAAGAACTGTGATGACCAGGGCCTGCTCAGACTTCTTATGGCCACAATGAGTGGCAACGCAGCAACTGTATGAAACCCTTCCAGCAGCCCACCTGAGCACGGTACCAAGAACACGCTGAGAGCAAGCCTGCAGCCTGACCTTCTCTTCAGTAGCACGAGCACCTCCTGCCAGTGTGGGAAGGAAAACAGATTTATGCTAGGCTGACTTCCCCTTGGAAAGATGCAGATGAGGCAACCAGAACACATCTCCTGCACACCCTCAAGAAATGTGACTCTCTCTGATGGATCTGACAGACAGCTGGAAGACCAGGGACAACAGCTGTTCCTCTTCTCTATGGACCAACTGTACAGGGCCTTCACGGACTAGAGATGCTGCACATTTCTGCTCAGGCACGTCATCCTTTGCTGATCTCCAGAGCCTGGAAATCTCACATAGATGTGTTCCAGAGGCACTCTGAGTCACAAAACAAGTGAAATGATGCTCAGGCTCCTGCACAGACCTCAGCCCTTTGATGATTAAATTTATCCTATGGGATCCCCAGGCCAAACAGGATTTGTCAGGCATCACCATCTGACTGGGGAAGGAACTAGAGGAGTATCGTCTCATGGCCTGGTATTCCCACCATAGCATAAATTTCCCGTATTTTGAAAAATGGCAGCCAGCCCGCTGAAAGGATACAAAGTGGGAGACCACACAGAGAGGAGACATACTTAGTGTTAGGTGATGTGTGGCACGAGACTTCGCAGAGGTCAGCTGGGAAGCATACTGTCAGAAAAGGAAATCACAGACTAGGGTCTGTTCAGAGACAGAAGAGCTCTCACAAATTGAGCGTTAATAGTTCCTCCAGCAATCCCGAGGATTTGCAGTAATATAATTTTTGATTCAAGTGTTCACCTTGGGACTCAGATGCCTGGAAAGAGACTGAGTCATTTGCAGAGATTCAGGTTTTTCACCTTTGTGGCACCCTTTATCGAGAAAAACAATTGTAAAAGTAAATTAAAAAAGGCACACAGAGACACAAGAAGTTAACAGCAATGACTGCCACCACCATGATGAAAACTTCAAGGGTTACAGACCAGACACATGGAAAGACCCTGAAATGAACACAGTTATCATCTGAGAAGAAAATATATTGACAAGGAGTCAGATTTATAACTACATGAAAACACGCACCTACGATACTAACAAGTTACAGATCTCGTACTGAACAGCCAGACAAATGCTACCTGAATTCATACTGAATTTCAGACACAGGAATAGGGTGCTACAACACCCTTTCGCTTGGCAAGAAACAACCTCTGCATAATTCATTCTACTGGGGTGTGCTGCAACTGGCTATAAGGCATACGTGAGGTAAAGCAAAATCCATCCACAGATAAGGCACTCTTTCATGAAAAAGGTGTCTGAAAAAGGACACAGAAGTGGGGATAGATGGTGAGCCGGATCATACAGTCATTGTCGATTATGCCTGATATCCAAACATCTGATGTTTCACTGTACCAAGATGGTAGAAAACTTGCCTGTCTGGCCACATAAAAAAAAAAAAAAAAATAGAATGGAAGTACACATTACC
>Ga0065711_1041369_pt1 | contig 16203 bp, 10 predicted proteins | sample Hoacrofraction12_FD_59098 | JGI IMG/M metagenome (GOLD analysis project Ga0065711, IMG submission 59098) | Hoatzin crop microbial communities from Cojedes, Venezuela - Epithelial fraction 12 v2 (version 2) | ecosystem: Host-associated > Birds > Digestive system > Esophagus > Crop | place...
CAGCCTGCTGTAGGTGACCCTGCTTCGGCAGGGGGGTTGGACTAGATGACCCACAGAGGTCCCTTCCAACCCCTACCATTCTGTGATTCTGTGATTCTGTGATTCTGTGAATTTTTGACACTGAGGAGCAATCCGTATTGTTAATCACTGCCGCAGTTTACAGTTAAATACAATGAAGACCAGATCCTAGTGATGTTGCCCATGTAAACTGGACTAATCTAACATTTATTTCCAAAACCTGACCAACAGTGAGAAGTTCAGATCAACAGTGTTTTGTCAGACAGACAACACCTGTTTTAAAAGCCATTAACGGGATGCCAGATGTAATATCTCACTGTACCTTGCACAGAAACTATTTTCCCTAACAATGCCATAAACTGGGTACTTTCAGAATTAAAATTTCAATGTTGTTGCCACAATATAAAATGCCAAGAAGAGCAGTTATAAGCATGTTATTAATGAGGAAACTCAAGCATGATTTAAAAGACTGCCAATTCACAGCAGAAGACACTGCCAGATATCAGCTGTCATGCAAAAATCTTCCCTTGTTTCAGCCTAGTGATCAGGTAACTGGATTTATATTTCTCACTAACAGTATTTATTATTCTTTATCTATCTTTCTTACCTACAGCCTGCCAGACATATTCACTTACAACAACAGAGAGAGAGAAGAAGTAGATATGCTGACTTCCATTAGGATTCAAGTCAGTGTTATCAGTTTGGTCTAGATACAACTTTAATTTCCTATTCCCTGGTATGCAAGCAGAGAAGTTGTACTATACACCTCTTCTACTGGAGTACCTCAAGAAGACATTCACCTAGCGCTCTCCATCAACAGTGGGATGTCAGCCCATCTGGAAAGTTATTTACAGGCCATCTGAAAGAGGGACAGAGAAAAGGATTGACACATAGCAGGCAGATTCATAAACAAAGACTCAAATATCCTTGTTTCAGAAGGAACAGTGCAAGAGCTAAGCTCCCTCCCAGGAATTTGTGCAGCCAGTACTCATGTAGCAGATAACCCCAGCTGACCTTTCTAGCATGCAAAGGGTAGTAGCTTTGCTGAGATGAACCAGTATTGAACAATTTTTCCAGTGCGTCAGGCAAAACAAACTCTCAGTTGGCACGATCTCCACTGTCTTTCTTCATCTCACGTAGCTGGGGCAGAAGCATATGAACAGAGACCAGTTGCAAGCAAATGTCGTGCTGCTTCTGTTCAAATTCCACCTCTCCCTCTTTCAATATCTTGTTCTAAACCTGAGTCTTGGGGAATGGGAAAGGCAATTAACCTTTAAAACTTTGTTGCCATAGTGTAATTGGTGTCCCCCTTTCTCCCTTCATGACCATTTCAAATGCATGCTATTAAAACCTCTTTAGTACCTCGGGATTTATTTCTGACATTCTAATCCAAAGAGTTTCAGAGACATGTAGGATTACCGATGCCAACAATTTAGTTATTTCTCAGTGCTTTGCAAACCTCAGGCACTTTAAAGTGGAAGAATTAATAGTTAACTGCCATCTAAACCTTATGTTGCCTAGGATATTACTTTTATCAAATATAGGATAATGCATATTTTATTACAACACAATTATCTGAACTCTGACTCAGAACAAGTAACCACTAATTTTCTTACAGCCTCAAAGAATAAACATACTTCCCTCTGAAAGAAAAATGAAACATGTACATATTGCTCAGCCTCAAATGCATCCCCAGACACCAGCCCACCATATGTCTTCCATATTGTTATTACTACTATTTTTGTATTTTGGGAAATGTCCAAAACAAGCACTTCCATCCCTGTGTTGGTAAGGTTTGGAAGTGGTGAAAGCTGACTCAACTGACTTCTGTGTACAGGGCAAATTAACAGGACCACACCATAGAAACTTTTGATCTACTGTAAATTTAAGCATACCCCACTGCGCCATATTAATAACTGTTATTTGATATGAAGGTAAATACAAGCTTCCTGACTCTGGGAGGCTCTCCAGAAAGCAGTTTCTGTGAGAGCTGAGAATACGGAATCAAGGGGACACACAGTTTATTAATGTTGCACTGCTGCAGCTCTGCTGTCTTTTGCTGAATGTAAGGGGTTTGAGGGAAAGATACCTACAAAAAATTGTCCAGGGGATGAGGAACATTGTTCCGTGGCTAATGCAGGTCATACAGAAGCATCTGAACTTAGCTGCTTGTCTGGGGTGATCTCACGAGCTAGTCCTACAGGCACACCTTCCCTTGAAGGAGGAGGCTCGGGCACATCCTCCCTCCCTGCTGGTGTGGGGTTTGCATGCACTGCTGATGAGCTGAAAGCGGGGCAGAAGTAGGTGACACCTGCAGTAGCTTGCATTGAATGTCACCCTGGAAGTGCAAGTTCAACAAAGCAATCGTACGCCTCAGGGGGAAATACAGGTGTCACCCAGTGACAAGTCACTAGGGTCACAAATGCCATGACAGCAATATAGTTGTCCATGCACAAGCATCATTGAATCATTGTGCCTCATAACAATTGTAATGAAAAAACTTTTCATTAGCAGGTCTCAGGAATGCAGCAGTACTATGTGTATCCAAGAATAAGAAGCTAAACTGACTGGACCAGGTCTGGCAGAGGAACAGAGTCTGGAGAGCCCACTTTTCTGGCAACCCTTGCTTTCATGCTGGCCACTCCACCACATCACTTGCTTCGCCTGGGAACTAGCTGTTGGTGGCAGAAGACTGCAGAGCTTGTGTATGCACTTATGGTTGTCGACTACGTCCTTCCTTTCTCATTCAAACTTCCAAACAATGCCTGCCAATGAACAGACGTTAGCACTTCTAAGGTATTTGTCTATGGCTTAACAACTCCTTACCCCTGGTTTATAGCTTCTTACCTTAGCTAATTATGTGGAATTACATTCACAGCAACCTTTTACAGAAACCCCAGCTGCTTCTTCCAACTCATAGCTATGCACCTCAAGGCTGATGCCGCAATGTGCCTAAGACAACCTGCACCATAGTTCTCATTTTGAGGGGTCAATGGCAGGTTCCCAGGTCCTCACCACATCACCCTTCCTCTGTTGATACACGGTAACTGGGTCCGGGCAGGTGGGACAGGACACGTTAGGTGATTCAGCATTGAACTGCAGGGTAGGCTATGTAAAGCCTTTCTGGTCTCATCATGTAGCTGTTGAGGGAACTGCAAAATGGGGGCAAGTGGAGGGACTTCGATATCAGCCTGGTGTAAAAAACGTTTCCCTGACGTGCCTGTTCGGTGTACAGGATTCTGGCTCCCAGCACCCGCTGCATGCCTGCTTTTTCAGACTGTGCTTCTCCTGCTTTTCTAGTGCCCTCCCAGCCCCCACTTCCCCTCTGTCTTGAATATCTTTTACCAAGCCAGATGCAGCTTGGTCTCCTCATGTGAGGACACAACGCACATCTGAGGAGACAACTGCTCCCTACAGATTTTCTCGCAGAGCCAGGAAAACAGTCCTTTGGAGAAGGGATATTTCAACGCTTGGTGTGCCTATGCCAAAGTGCCTCAGCAGATTCTCTCATCTTCACTTCTCTGCTGAACTAATTACATTGCTGGAGTCTGTTACTGCTGCTCTGGGGGAAGCTGTGGAATAATCCAGATAATTGAAGCCATGGAAGTGTCAAATGTCCTGTGTTCTATTCACCTGCTCTTCCTGCCCTAAGCAGGATGTGGGTTGATCTTGAGAGGAAAGATATTAGATCTGTTCTGTTTCTTTCTTTTTCCAAAGTCAGCTGCAAAGTGAAATAACAAAGTGTGCACAGACATACTAACAGAGCTTTGTTTTTCCTTCTCGTTAAAAGCCAGCAGCTGCTTAGTGTTTCACAGAGCAAGATAAGCAAAGTGACATTTGTGGCCATTCACGTGAATTGATTTGTTTTAGTTTATTGTGTTCTCAACTGAATTTCTTAGTGCTTTGGGACTGGAAAAAGGCCCGAAGAATATCAAAATGATTAAATTGCTAGGAAGAAAAAAAAATCAAGTAAACAAATTGTTAGTTAATAGTTCTTCTATAAAGTGACTCTGCTGACAAGAAAGTTAGAGCAAGATGATCTTGGCAAGCAGGATGTTGTGTTAGCTGTGCAAACTTTTTCTGTGCTCATATACAATCTCTTAATAGTTGGGTGGGTTCTTCTTTCCACATTTCGTGGACAGACTGATTTGTAGGTTGAAAAGAATATGATTTTTTTTTAAAATTGAACAGCATTTAAAAAAAAATCTCTCAGTATTCCAAATCAGGTTTTCTGTTCACTTAGCTGCTACCTCCAACTCTTCTGTATTTTCCAGAGGTCATTTATTTTGCCAGATTCACTTCATTGTTCCTTCTTCAGAACAAATCTATCCTCCCCATGGGCTCTCCTTTATTATAAATTGGTTTGCAAAGAGAAATAATTAAAGATGAGGAGAGGTAAATGAGAGTAGCTGATACCATGTCTTCTGTTACGGTTTGACTTTTCTAGCTTCATAAATTTCTTGAGACCCCTTATACTATAGTTAGCCTCTCTTGCACAGACCCTTGCTCATCATAGCTCCAGCTCCACAGGTGAGGAAAATATATATGTCTATGGATATCCAACTAAAACCACTTTCAGAATCAAATGGTCAGTGCCCTGAATTGTCACATAGCAAATGCACAGTCTCTTATCATTTCAGCATATATGTATATTTAATGGGAAAGGGAAGCTCTGGGAAACCTAAAGAGATCCCATCGCTTTTCACTTCTTCCCTTTGTCCTACTTCTGTGCTTCCTCCTGGCCGTGTAAGCCAATATAAAGGCACATACTCCGTGCTCTCATGCCAGCCTACTCATGCTGTGATTGTATTCATTCAGCCCTCACGCAGTAAATGCCTAAGTTGTTTGGGTCCAATACATATCACACAAAGCAGACTCCAGCCTCCGTTTATCTTTGGATCAGTAAGACCAATATTTCTGTCTGTCACATAGCCTCTTTTCCCTATAATCTGTGTCACTGGAATTACAATGGGCTGGAGACCAACTCCAAAAAGGAAGATTTACAGTAATGTTCACAAACTAAAGAAAAGCCAACATTAGTGTAATTTCTGAACAGTACACTTGCAAGGGATTAGGCAATCGCTGACTTTCACAGAAATGCATCTGCGGTCCCTATTTCACAAATGCCCCACAGAAGATGAAATAAATTCATACTGGCCAAAGAGCCATGGGGGAAAGTGTGGATCCTAGTTTGTTTATGCTTAGCATGAAAGCTGTTTACAGGAATATAATTGGAAGATGTTTCCAGTAATGCTGCCCTCTCAGCTATGAAAGAATTTCAGAGCCCCAGGCCTCACTGGAGATCTCTTGCTGGATCCTAGTTATTGCACTGGCGTAGCCACTTTCTAAGCTCTGTTTGTAAGTTCCCTGTTACAAGAGCAGTGGCACACACCAGACAGTATCTTTTGAGAGGATTATTGTTCTACAAGCAAGACCACATCATTGTTTGTAGTCAGCTTTTGGACTCCTGTTTTGCAATACCATTTGAAGCGTGTCAGAACAGGTCAGTACTGCCTGTAATTTCATATTATGGCAAGAACAAACCTATTGATATGAAAAAGGCACTATGTGAACTATTTTTTACTGATGTACCACATACACAGCCCTTCACAAGGCCAAGGGATGGGAGCAGAGGAGACGACTGTTTTCTTTGACTCAGTCTAAATGGTATTTTTTCATAAAGGAATCTGTGTCTCCAACAATTTCTGTTGTAACCCTAAAGGAAGATGTGGACATTATATGTTTGTATTACGGTAGTGAATGGAGGTCCCCTAGTGTGTGAGTTGGATGTGCTCATCGCTTATCTTGTCTACTCCAAAGTCATTCCACCTGCTTCCAAACAAAATGCAGAAGTGATTTGATCCACTGCTAGGAAAAGGCTGACTAAATAAGAAAAAAAAATGCACAAACAGAAAGTGCTCAGGGAGATGGCTTTAGCCATGTTATATCAAAGCTGCATTTTGCTATAATTCTGGAGTCTGTGACTTGTCAACAAATAAAGGGACAGTCCCTTTTCTTGATAAAAATGTTACCAGAAAATTCGTTTACTTCCTGCTTCCCACTTCCTTGAAAGAAAAGTTCACTTCTCCTATAACACATTTCAGACATGCATAATATTTATATCCAAATAGCCCTGTTAATAACCTTCCACATATTTGGGATGGAATTTAGAAGGAAATGATGGTCCTACGTGCAGAACTTCTTGTGTGTTCTGGCGTATTCTGATACCAACATGTGGGGTGAGCAGGTACTGCCTGGAAGCAGCACACAAATACGACTTTTCCATGTTTACTTATCAAGCTGTTTGCTCACCTGGCACATGTTTCCATGGTCTTAGACTGAGACCTTCCTGAGTCTGGGACAGTTTCATGTTACCACTTGGCTATGTACACTATGGCTCTGAGTCCTGCTGGGAGCTCTGAAACCCAGAGAAACAGAGAGGGAGATGAGAGGTGTAGCTGCCACCGCTGACTGAGCTTTGATGTCAGTGGAGTGTGTCTTACTGTAAAACAGCAACCGGAGCTCAGACGCGAACAACTCTCAAGGAGAAGAACAAAGTGCCAGTGGCACAGGGCCAGGCCCACAGACCAGACAACCACAAGTCCTCTACTGGGAGGACTTTCTTCACCTATGCTGGGTGAAGACATACAGCCCAGCAGCAGAGAAGGTAGGTCCTTAGGAAATATGGAGACGGTAAATGCTTGGAGAAGACTGTACGTTGGAACACAGCTGTTTTTTCTGGCATTTTGAACACAGATGTGGCCATGTTTGATGCATTTTATCTCTTTATTTGATGTGAGGAGATACCATGTATCCTAATCTGATCAAGTTGTGTTCTCTCCTGTCAGGGAATCTGTCTATCTCTCCAAAATCTTGCCTGGTCAGAAGACAGGACAATGAGATTATTAGATCAGTTAGATTATTTTCATATGAAGTGTAGAGGATAACTTGGTGTTTCTATTAATTCACAGTCTTTTGAACTTCTTTGCCCTTTCTATCTGCCTTAGTCTCCATTATTCTTGCTAAAGTGCAGTTTTTACTTCACAGGAATTTCTAGTTTCTGCAACTAAATTTAAGTCCATAAAGAAATGATTAGGTTTTGCATATATCCAAAAGCAAAGCTTGAGTCCATAATGATCCATCTACTGTTGTACACACCTCCAAATCAGAAGTAGAAACATGAAATACAGGGAGAAATTAGTTGATGACTAATGGAGACTAATGATTTTGCTCTTACAAGACAAGAAGAGAGTTTTAATGTCATCTTACTTTCATATAGACTTCACAAGCCTAAAATTTGTCAGCTGAAGCTTGCCATGGAACAAACTATACTTTGAAAGTTAGCTGAGTAGTCTTTCGGAGATCCTGCAGTGCGTGTTCCTGCTAGGGGTATTTGAGGTGAGCAGAGAAATAACCACTAGTAAATCCCCTTCCAAAGAAACTTTTCAAATGGTAAGATTAAAACAACAGAAACTTGTATATATGAACTTGCAGATAATTAGAAACAACAATGTAGAAAGGAGTGAACTGCCTTTATTCATCTCAAAAGAAAGTTTAAAACATGATCCTAACAACCACTATTTAAATATCAGTACCATTTACTGATTTGATTAAAACTTACATGGGAAGTGATCTTATTGTGAGTATCTGCACATTCTTCTGAGATTGACATTTCATGTAGGCACCTATAATGAGCAGAGGTTTGGGAAAAGTAATCTCTTTCCCATTTTCTAAAGGAATAACATTTGCAGAGGTAGTTGAGACCTTGAGGGGGAAGCAACCCTCGGTGCTTTCAGCAAAGCATGGGGATTGCGTTTGAACTGCTACACATTCTGCTCCACAGGCATGTTTCTGTCACACTTCAAATAGGTGGAGGGGGCTCATGCATAATACAAAGCTTGGGAATGCACAGCGATTTCCTATAACTTTTCATATGAGCATGATTTACTTCTTAGCACATTCAGATCAGTGAAGCCACAAAGTCACTGTGAAGTACCTGCCTAAGAAGTAAGGAAATATTAAGGAGGTACTAGCAGTAGGATATGTTACAGATGTTACAGCATCTGAAGTGCATTGGCAGCACTGCCATCTGAATGTTCTTCACAAAAAGTGCAGTAATGGAAGGAGTTCGGGGAAATCCCACAAAAATTACTTTCCTAAGAATAAGAAGTGAAAAGATAGGAAGGAATAAAAGGATTTCCAAGTAATGAGTACTGTAAAAATATACAGGAAATACACGTTCAGTGACAGAGCAAACTGGTGACCTCACTGATCTCCTGTGTTATGTTTCTACTATTTTCTTTTCACATGGTAGCTGAGGTAAAGAAAATCGTAACACATTGTTGTAGCAGTGAAAATGCTATTTTAAGCCAATTTGAGCCTTTAGTACGAGGCATTGATTTCATCCCAAAACAGCATGAAAAACTAACTGAAGAAACTTTTCTCAAAACTTTGATGAAATTGAGTCCTTTTCTAGCCAGCCTTGCTGCCCGTAATCCCTGCGCCAGGAGCAGGCAAAATGCTATGAATGCAAGAACGGATTGCATCCAGGTGATCTGAGAGCCAGGAGCACGTAATGAATAACTTGTCTGAGCCAAGTGAAAAACAAGGGAGAGTTTTAATGAAAAGTCACCTGCATCTGCTCCTCTCCTCTTCCCTTTGATGTCTGGATGATGTGTTGCCATATTAGAGGTGCAGGCCAAGTCAGGCTCTACTTCACAGGCTTCAGAAGAAGGCATCCAGGCCCCACTTCAGCTGTCCCTTTCCTATAGTGCAAAGCATAACAGCTGAAGTAACCTGGTGCTTCTGGGACTGCACCATGTTGCAGACCGCTGATAGGATGGACAGTTAGGAGAAACTCTGTCAACAGAACCAGGAGAAATACCAAGCTGCTCTCTGAGCATGCAGGGATGGAGTTAGAAAAGTCAAAACCCACCTCCCTGGGGAGGGAGGTAAGCGGTAACATGAAAGGCTTCTGCAGATACTTCAGCAGCAAAGGGAAGTCTAGGGAAAATATGGGCCCACTGCTGAAAGAGGTGGGAGACCTGGAAATAATGAACACAGAAAAGGCCGAGGTGCTCAAGGCCTTCTTCACCTTGGTCTGTATTAGTAAAACCTGCCTCCAGCAATCCTAGGTCCCTGAGACCAGTGGGAAAGTCCAGGGCAAGGAAGATATACCCTTGCTGGAGGAGGGTCAGATTAGGGAACCCGTACTCAAACTGGACAAATACAGGTCCATGCTGCCTGATGGGATGAAGTCCCAGCTGCTGAGGGAGCTGGCCGACGTAATTGCAAGGCCATTCTTGCTTATCTTGGAAAGGTCATGATGACTGGGAGGGGTTCCTGTGGGCTGAGAGAAAGCAAACGTCAGTCCTGTCTTCAGGAATGGCAGGAAGGAAGATCTGGGGAAATACAGGCCAGCCAGCCTCACCTCAATCACTGCGAAAGTGATGGAGCAAACAACCGTGGCAACCATCTCTAGACGTGTGAAGCAGAAGCAGGTGATTGTGAGTAGTGAGCACTTACTCACAAAGGGGAAATCTTGCCTGGCCAACCTCACAGCCTTTTACAACAAGGTGTCTAGCTTGCTGGATAAGGGGAGAACAGTGTGTGCTGTTTACCTTGACTTTAGCAAGGCTTTTGACAGTTTCCTGTTACATCCTCACAGAGAACCAAAGAAAGAACAGGGTGAGTAAGTAGACCACGAAGTGGACAGAAAACTGGCGGAACTGCTGGGTTCAAAGGGTTGTCCTCAGCAGTACAAAATGTAACTGAGGGCCAGTCACTAGTGGGGAACCCCAGCAAGCAATACTTCGGCTAATACTATTTAACATCTTCATTAATGGCCTAGACGATTGGGCAGAGTGCACCCCCAGCAAGTCTGCAGATGGCACAAAACTGGAAGGAGTGGTTGATAGACCCCATGGTTGTGCTGCCATTCAGTGGCCCTCAACAGACTAGAGAAATTAACAGAGGGCAACCTCATGAAATTCAAGAAGGGAAATGCCAAGTCCTGTACCTGTAGAGGAAAAACCCTGTGCAGCAACACCGACTGGGGGCCAACCATCCAGAAAATAGCTGCCCGAAAAGGACCTGTGAATCCTGGTTAATACCCAGCTGAATGTGAGCCAGCAATGAGCCTTTGGGGCAAAGACAGCCAACAGCATCCTTGGCTGCATTAGAAAGAGCGCTGCCAGCAGGCTGAGGGAGGTGATACTTCCCCTCTGCTGAGCACAGGTGAGACACATCTGGAATGCGGTGTCCAGTCCAGTACAGGAGACATGTGGACATACTGGACTGTGCCCAGTAAAAGGCCATGAAGATGACTGGAATTGGAATATCTTACATACAAGTATAGTCTGAAAGAGCTGGGACTGGTCAGCTGGGGGAAGAGCAGCATCATGGGAACCTATCAATGTATATAAATATTTGAAAGGAGAGAGTAAAGAACACAAAGCCAGGCTCTTATCACTTGTATCCAGTGAAAGGACAAGAGGCAATAGGCACAAACTGAAGTACAAGACGTTCCAGATAAATGTAAGAAAAATCTCTTTTTACTCTAAGGGTGATAAAGCATTGGAAGCAGTTGCCCAAAGAGTATGTGGAGTCTTTATCCTCAAAGGTATTAAAACCTGACTGGACATGGTCATGTACTGACCCTTTTTTGAGCCGGGGGGTTGGACTAGATGATCTCTAGAGGCATCTTTAGCCATTCTATGACTCCACAAAATGAGCTGAAAGCTGTACAAATAACACTTGACTGTTCCCAGGTTCTGTTTCCCATTAAAATTGCTTAGCACATTTGCAACTTCCAAAGTTAAAAAAAAGAGATTAAAAGATTCTTTCCTGAACTGAATGCAAGTTGTTTTGATCCCAGAGGGTGTATGTGGGGTCCATCAGGAACATTAGGGGAGCTATCAAAACACAGTGTTAGTGGCTGAGAGCAAGTTTCGTTCATTTAGTCTTTCTGCTGTCTGTTGTACTTCTCCAAATTCAGTGCCCTAGACTTTATCAAAGAATAGAAGATTTTATTTTGTCTAAAATAAAATGTTTTTTTTAATCTTTCAGGTCTTCTAATCTGGTGACCTACATAACAGAAGTACTTTGACTCTATTATTAGGGTGGGCTGCACATGAGAGAGCTAAGTAGGAGTTTATCTTAATTTTAAAAGATGTGTCAGTTTGGCGCTTTGGAACAGCAGAGCACTCTTGGAGAAGACGATTAGGACTTCTCACTACAACCCCTTGTTTAGACCCATAAACCAGTTCCAGCTTTAAAAGCATTAGACCTTATGAATGCTTTAAATGCTATCATTTCAAAGGCAGAATGAAGTGTAGATGCATTACCTACTATCTGTCTGTAGTTTCTAAAAGTCCTTTTTTTTGGAAGGGTGATGCAGGTGATGAAGTTATACCGGGGTAATACCAATACAAGAATATACAGAAGATTTTGCATTTCATTAAGTAACTTCCCAAATGCCTGGTCCTCACCAAAGGATTTCTATTAATTCAGCTGATAAATATCAGAATAATTCCAGAGCTCTAAAAAAAACTGAGAAGACACACCTGGCAACAAAACTCTCTAAATTTAAAAGACCTTTAAAGTTCCAAGCTGTTATTTTAAAATCTGCCTACTCCCACTTCAGTAATGCCGTTTTAGTGCCAAAAGAGATGGATTAAAAAGTTAGATGGCTAACAAAGACATGATTTAATAATCATATGTAGAAGGAATAATGCACACATATTCCTTTACCTCATCCAGACTCAGATTCCCAATTTGGGTCTTGCTTTGACAAATAATCAACACATATTTAATGTAGCAGTCTATTTCTCTCTCTTTTTCCTAATTAGTTCTGCCTAACCACGTTTAGGGTGCAGAATTTTTCCCTAGACAAACTTTCTCTGGTTTGGCAGGACTGACTTGCCATTATGGAACCAGCTTGAACACAACATCTTTTGCTGAGGTCTGGTCTCCCAGGTGAGATTCCTACTCACAAAGCCACCAGGCTACAGGAAAGGACAGGAGAAGTGCTTGTGTTGGCAGTCTCTTAGAAACTGAAATGGAGATGCTGACTACATGAGTGTCCCATCCCTCGGATGGCTGAGTGCGGAATGGTTACAAACCGCCAGGAGGGAGAACTCAGAAAAACTGAATATAGTCAGAGCTTTGCTTTTAAAGACAGAAATAAAAAAAAAAAGGGGAAGATAGGGGGGCATTGGGGCTGAGTTGGGTGTCACTGCTTTTAATCCCACCAGGATCTATGTCACATATTCAAACCCTTACAAAAATGAAAACATAAAATAGGGTAAGCCACCACCTTTTCTTCTCGCTGCTGAGCTACAAATTTGGTGATGTATTTAGATTCCTCTTCTCAAATAGGTCCCAAAGCTATATAGATTCCAGATTTAGTTCATCTCATTCTTGCTTGCAAATATTCCCATAACAGCACATCAGCACATCTGACTCTTAAAAATAATCCACTTGGAAAGATATTTTTCCCTCATGCTTCTGAGGTCACCACTAGTACTCCATCATAATTACAGCATCACAGGGGCAGCTCTGTTTTCTGGTCTGCGTTTTCCTGCTGCTACTGCAGAGCAGGAGGATGTGGCCACCTCTGTGGCTTTGGGATTTTGTGCTGCTTCAATTTATGGCTGCCTTGAGGCTTCTCAGCATGGCAGGGTCATCCAGACCTTGCACAGCAGCAGCAGCTGCAATCTGCTTTCCAAATGAAGGGTCTGAAATAGCTGTATATGGGTAAAAGAACACTTTAAAATGCCCCATATAAGGCAGAGGTGCTGGATTGAAGGTTTCATGAAGGGAGTAACACTGTCTTACCGAGAAGGACCCATCCCACAAGACACTGAATGTTCAGGGACAAACAATTTTGGGTACTTCCTGATCAAAGGTCCCCAGCTTCCTTGACATTGCACACTGTAGACACAGCCTGTCATCCTACCTCATCCTCCAGCTGGGAGCTGCCTGTCGCACCCCGAGCCCTCCAGACCTGGCAGCATTCTCCACCACTGAAGTCAATAAAATTGCAGGCTTTCATCACCTCCGCGGGGACGGTCACATACAGGAGTCAGTTGAGAATGTGGCACATTTCACACAGATCCTTTGCGCTGCTCAGCGTCGGTGATCCTCTGGGGAGCAAACTGGCAGCATGTGTCGACCACATCTCTGCAAACAGAGAGACAGCTGCAATTTGCAAATGGAGCAAAAGAGTTTTACAAGTGGCTGCATTTTAAATATATCTAGCCTGAGTTTACTGGCATCTGTCAACTATAAAGGATATGGTATGTAGCACACCCTGGACCCTAGAGTAGAAAGTCTTCCACTTGAATTTTCAAAAAATCTAGATCTTTATAAACAATGTCAATAATAACAAATAATAAAAATCCCCAAACTACTGTACTTCCTTGCAGAGACAAAAAAAAAACTGCTGCAAAAGCATTTTGCAGCTACTGAAAAAGCCAGACTAAATTGTTTGGCAAGACGTAAAGCCATCAGTGCACTCAAAGAAACAGGCTCTGCAATCGTTACTCATTAACCACCACCTAATAGTTGGGAACCAGTTGCAAAGGGTTTAGCGTCAATGTAAATGAGGAGGGAGGGAGGGAGGGATATGTGGGAATGAGATTGTGTGGCATATTTGTTTTGTTTTGACTTCTTTCCAGACATATTTCAGTTTACATAAATATTTGAAGGTTGGATCAGACAGGATTTGCAGTACAATAGTATTAGGAATGCTTTTGCAAAAACTGTGGTATGTTCTAAATTAGTCTCCAAGAAGGGGGAGGGCAAATGAAGCTTTCTCAACTTATACATTTGAGCACCACTCAGCATTTAATTATTTACAGACCAGAGTGACTGACTTCCCTGCCAGTTTCTCCTCTTTTTCTTGGTCTCTCCTCCCTCTCCATGATTTGATTAGAAAGCGAACTGGTTTTTTTTCAGATAACTGACACTATATGAATTTCCTTGCAGAAAGAAAAATGCTTGCCAAGCGACAGAGCGAGGCAGCACACACGGGACATCACATCACAAGCGGCCTCTCACTGACCTCCCAATTTGGCCGCTGAGGGCTAAAGCTGCCTTTTGGGCCTTGGGCGTACTTTCCTCCCCCAGCAGGTGTGCAGGGAAAGGCAGGAGGACCCACCCTTAGCCCAGGCTGCTTCCTGTAGGAGTGTGCTGGAGGTTCCGCTGGGCAGTGCCTGGTGAAAGCAGAGGCCAGGGAGCCTGCCTCGCACCACAAAATCTTTTGCTGCGCTTTCAAGTACCGAATTTTCCAAGTGGGCAAGGAGGTTTTTGAGGAAGGGCACTTGGACATAGCAGGAAGTAGAGCAAGATACTGAGAACAGAGTGCTGCAAGCGCAAGACCTGTTATGAGAGAGTCTTGCAAAAGCAAAATACCCTTTTTATCTTATTTTCTGTTATGTAACTCTGGACCAGCTCTGCAGAAAGCAGCAGATATGTTCTGGATTTAGACAGGAGTAAAGCAGATAACAATTACATTACAAAATGCAAGAGCCCATTGCTGAGTAAAGCAGGAAAAGGCTTCACAGTGAGATTTGATTGTTTACATTCAATGAAAGGAAAAGTCTGATTTGGAGTGCCCAGATTTAATCTTGGTACAGATTAAAATGGTGGTATTGTGTTCTGCTGGGCTGTTTGGAAAGGTGAACTGAGGCTTTCCTAGGGCTGTACCATTGCAGTACGTACACAAGATTTACATGCGGTCACACCAGACAGTCACACTAAACTGCAGAGTCGAGGTTCTCCAGCATAAACCATGTTAATATTGTCTTTCTACCTGCTGTTGTAAATCACCTCTGAACTGTTGGTGGATTTGTCTGGTCATTTCCTAATGTTTCCTGGTTTTCCTGCCTGCCTACAAGAGTCAGTTGTACTGTGTCAAGGATGTAGTTTCATTTTTTGGGGGAATCTGCAACAGATCATTACTAGCACAATTGCCATCTCTCCTCTGCAGTGCAATGAGTCAGTGCTCGCAACCTTCAGCAGAAATAGACATCAGAATGGGAGCCTCACCATTAAGGATGACCATAAACACAAGCTGTCATAGAGCAACAGATTTGAACCCAGAAAGAAGGACTCAGGATTTGATTTGTAAAAAACCAGAGACGTGCTCAGTTACTGCCTTTTCGTTACAATTCTGTGCATATATATCACACAAGGCAAGGCATTGGAGCATGAGAGGGAGAGAGCTGTATCATTCAGCAGCCCAGCAAACCTAGAAGATACTTGGGGATGAGGCAGCTTGTTAACACACGTGCTGGATAGCAGATCTGTGTTTCTGATGAACTGCCTACACTGTGAAGTGTGTTAGGAGAAAGACACTTTAACCTAGGGTGGTACATTATGATTCTTTGCATGATGGATCCTCTCCAAAAGCCTGGCTTTCTGAGATCAAAGCACTGAGCTAGGCGTTTCTCATTTGTGCCCTTGGCTCAGATGGCTCTTTCCTGCCACTCAGAGCAAGAGTTTTAGGACATTTACAACTCATTTTATCGCCTTGCACCATGAGGTTCTCAGCTTCCAGCACCATGGGAGGACTGAAATAGTACTAAAATGCTTTCAAAATTAAAGCAAAGTTTTGGCAAAGCATGTAGCAAACAAAATAATGTCTCGGCACCTCTGTGCTTCATAGGAGATTAAAGGCAGAAGACTGCAAGATGCTGTGGCAAAGGGGAGAGAACCTGTGGGGACAGACAGACAAAAACCTTCTGAAGTGATGTCCTTGCACACTTCACAGAGTCACAGAATCACAGAATGGTAGGGGTTGGAAGGGACCTCTCTGGGTCATTTAGTCCCTGCCGAAGCAGGGTCACCTACAGCAGGCTGCACAGGGCCTTGTGAAGGTGGGTCTTGAATTATCTCCAGAGAAGGAGACTCCACAACCTCCCTGGGCAGCCTGTTCCAGTGTTCCGCCACCCTCAGAGGGAAGAAGTTCTTCCTCATGTTCAGACGGAACTTCCTATGCTTCAATTTGTGCCCATTGCCCCTTGTCCTGTCGCTGGCCACTACTGAAAAGAGTTTGGCCCCATCCTCCTGACACCCACCCTTCAGATATTTATAAGCATTTATAAGGTCCCCTCGCAGCCTTCTCTTCTTCAGGCTGAACAAGCCCAGCTCCCTCAGCCTCTCCTCGTAGGAGAGATGTTC
>Ga0065711_1041370_pt1 | contig 16203 bp, 12 predicted proteins | sample Hoacrofraction12_FD_59098 | JGI IMG/M metagenome (GOLD analysis project Ga0065711, IMG submission 59098) | Hoatzin crop microbial communities from Cojedes, Venezuela - Epithelial fraction 12 v2 (version 2) | ecosystem: Host-associated > Birds > Digestive system > Esophagus > Crop | place...
GACCATTACTTAACCCCCCCCCCCCCGGGGGCTGGAGGAGGGGGGTGGGCCCGGGGTGAGACTTGGATAGAGCGAACCTATTATTTCGGATAGTTCAAATCAGATAAATTTAGCCATGAAGCGCGCAGCCCGAGTGTCGGTTCTCCCTCTTTCCCCCCTCGGTTTGGCAAAAAGCTTGCGGAAGGATTATCCCATCTTTCTCCTTCATTAAAAAGGTGGGTTGAGGGCTGGTATTTTTCCTGTGGCGTTAATTCATTCCCATACGTTAGAAAATACTGTATTTTCTGCCAGAAAATCTCTTGGTACCACTCATCATCCCGCAACGCGGAATGGAAAACATTTCTGCATCCACTTCCAAATAGCAATGGTTTCACACAGGAACCTCACAAGCCGCTCCTGTAAATTACAACACCCAGAGATGTTGTTTCTGTTGCAGAATGATTTATCCTTTGTCCATAAGCAGCTTGCATCAACTTCTGTAGAGAATAACCAGTGCCCTGTAGCTGCACAGCATCCCACCGCGGCGTTGCCTCCCTGCGGCAGCACAGACCTGCAACCGTGCACACAGAACTTCAGCTCCAACCTGCATATCACTTTGTTTTGCACAGTTTTGAAAATTTGCGCTGTCTTCAGACCTATTTCTGTATCACACTGAAGGCGTTAGTGATAATCTGGAAGATGTTGATTAACTTCAGAAACTACATGGAAGGGACCCCCTCGGTTTTAACCGAATCAGAAGCTCAGGTAAAACTTGAGGGCAGAGGAAAGTCTCAAGGAAGATCCACATTTTCAGAGCTCACTTCTGAATAAACCACTGGAAAAGTCAGTCTAGTGAGCTTCAAAGTTATTTGCACTTGTTTTCCTTCTGTTTAGTTTTCTACATTTATATTTTTGAGGCCACAATCTGATTAAGATGTGTGTGCTTAATTTTACCACTTACAACTGCACTGAAGTAAATCTACTTCTGCAGTTAGACATGTGGCATCAGTCTTTGTAGATACAGCAGCAAATATTACAGGAATAAAATGCCGATGGCAAACTGTCTTACAATCCATAAAGTATGTATTGGTTTAAGCTAAATTATTGCCTTTAAAATGGGCTTCATCATACTTGAAAAGGTCCAGAGAACAGCAACTGAAAAAATTAGTTGTTTTTAAAGACTTACATAAGGAGGAGGTCGAGAGAATTTCATCTGAGAAAGACGACTACCAGGAGCATGACAACAGCCAACAGATGTGTACCTCTCTTGTTACAAAAAGATGCACATCAGAGAGAGAAGACAGAAGATAGTGGGCTTAATTCGCAGCTACATATTTCTTGGTTAGATTTTCAGGTAGCCTTGCTATCTCCGATATTTTTGGGATAACTCAGGAGGTTCTGTAAGCGCTGTCGCTGAACTTTGTAGGAACAGGTTTGAGAAATATCTGCCAGGCACATCTGGGTACCTCCCGGTCTAGGTTACCTCTGGAGCTTCCCTTTGCCTCCTGCATTCCTACATGGTGTAGCTAGATTATTTCTTTAATATTACCTAAAGACGCTTTGAGAGACAGTTACTCAGAAAACAAATACGGGGAAAAATACTAAAACCAGCTGGTGAATGTGAAATTCAGAACAAGTTTATCATTATAAGTAAATGAAAGGCTAATTCTGTGTCTCCCTTAGGGACAGTAGAAGAGAAGAACAACAAAGAGTATCTCCCGGAGCAAGCAGATAACTATGAGAAGTCTGCAGGACAATCTAAAAACAGAACATACATTTATTTATTTGACAAGAAAGATGGACACAAGTGCTAGAACACGCAAAGAGCAATCCAAACTATGTAAATTATCTGCACTATCTAAATTACATTTGCCATATTCTAAGAACAATAAACACAAAAATTTAAAGCTATTGAACAACTGATGTCCCCAAATTGTAAGTCAACAAATAGAATGGAAAGAACATTAATTCAGTTTGTAATGAACACCAATATAATCCCTTAGTTATACATATTAAAGGTTATCTCAGCATTTAAAAAAAAAATCTTTATCTCAATACTAGTAATCTGAAAATGATTTTTTTCAAATTTATGCAGTAGTTCTCCAGCTGTAAAAATTGTATTCATATTGTAATTTCTAGATTGATGGAGGGAATATATTCACCCTTCCTAAAAACTGCTGCTCACAGCTACCAGTATGGAATGGGGTTATTATTTTAGTTATACACCATTAAGATAGTGTAAAGCATCTGCACCTGCAGATATGATGACAGCACTCATCATCCGCATGCCATTCTCCTCCGGAGACACTAAGCCATAGGGCTTGCGTGCAATGTGCAGGGCAGCAATACAGGACAGAGAGGGTGCTGTATGAGGAGTCCAGTGCTGTAAAGTAGAGCTGTCTTGTCTTTCCCTGCAGCCAAGGCAGCCATGCTCCTTCACCTCTGTAGTGTCTCTGGAGGATTATTCATTACATATTTCTACCTTGCCAAGCTGTTACCTTGCTCACTGATGAACCCTCCAACGTAATGGCTACCTGTATGCACTTACATATATTCTCTATTTACTGGCTCACCTGGTGCAGCATGTAAAACAGCTGCAGACATTCAGATCTCATTATTGGCAACCCTCAGCAAACCTTTAATATTACTCAAACATTTTATGATTACCAGCTATCAAGTTTATATGGGCAGCTAATGTAATCAATCATGCTATAGCAATACAATCAATAATACTATAGTAACCCATCAGTACAGACACAAGTTTGTTTTTCTAGGTAAACTATAGAAAAAAGAATACTCCAGACAACAACAGCCAAATCATATGGTGGCTCAATAGCCAAATACAGGAAGGGAACATTTATGAATGCGAATGAATACATGTGGGCTACCACAACATGGAATGTGTAATTAAACTGTTTGCTTCTCTCTGCTGTGCCAGATCATAATCGTGTGCTTCTGTTTGACTTTCAAAGTGGAGTTGTTAACATCTGTATGTGCCACTAAGGTTGCTGCTTTACTGACACACTTGGCATCCCTACTACGGCGGACTCAGAATTGGAGGTCAAACTTGCAAACTGCAGCATGTTAAATAACCACCACTATGAGTAAACCCCCAAATTTATGCAACAAGGGACAGATGAAGCTGAAGTAACAGTCTCCTAGAGTAGACTTGAAAAAGAGAAAGGAAGAGTGAAGGGAAGAAACCAACGAACATCTGAAAGAGCAGCAGAGGGTTTTATGCAGTGAAAGGTTTTGGGTGTAACCTAAACTGGTGGAGGGATTGGCATTGCCTGACCCCGTTTTCCTCCCAGATAGGATCACAGACTTGTTGCAGGTAGCAGAAGTCCAGTAGCATCACCACAGAATTCCCAGGAATAATGGTGATTGTATTAGCCATGATATAAAACCTCCTTTCAATCCACATAAAACCACCAAACCATAAAGATGGGAAAAGTTATGCCACCAGCACCAGCCAACCAAAACACATCTGTCTGACTTGGAAGATAAATATTTTCTCCTACTTCTACAATCTTCAAGCGTGTATATTTGTCAGACATGTTAACACCGACTCCAAAACCCACCCACAGTTCTTTAAATTTAAACAATGACGTTTGCCCTAGCCTGTCGGGCTGCTGAGTTTGAAAAATTGTTTTATGTAACTAGTCAGTTTGGACTTTTGTTATTTCAAACAAGTTGAAGCACATGCCTTTCCATAGCAGAAGTGCTTCAGTTTTAGTTAACTGCTGGTGTGTAACGGGATCACAGTATAAACTAGACTATCGATAATTTAGATGATGTATTATTTTTGGATGATAATTTGTCTCCACATCCAGTGTCATACTGTTCTCTCAGTCTAGACCTCCTAATGGGGTCATATTAATTGTACTTTGTTACCTTCACTTAGTTATTTCTAAATCCAATTTAAACTTGCCCTCCTCTTTGCATGAACTCTGACAAAGTTCAGCTGAAGCTTTCTTTGTGTCCGAATAACATCGGTATTCAGAGTCAGTGATTACATTATCATCTTACCAGGAATTCTCTTTTCTTAGAATTATTCTCACTTTTTAACAGTCTTGGTTATATCTGGCTTGTAATTATTTGAACATTAGTTTATGATGATATACAATATAATAAATATGGTACTGTATACAACTGTTTAAATAGCTAATGCATCTACAGGTACAATTTATGGAAGTAAAAGAGATTTGACTGGAGACATTTAACTTCGCCCAGGCTAAGACAGGCTCTTCAGAACAGATAGACTCTTCAGAACTTTTGCAAGGAAGAAAAGCTGAAAAAGTGTTGAAATGTCAGAAATGTAAGCAAAAATTTTCAGTGTGGTTTGAAACATCTCTTCACTGAACAAGCCCTACAGTTAGTCATGATTTTTGCCTTTTCTGACTGTCCTCAAACCCATCTTCTGAAAGACCTTTTCAAGTTGTGAAGTTACTTCTTTGTAATTTTAGATGTTTTCTAAATTTCCGTGTTTTTTCCTGAAAAGGGGACAAATTTGAACTCAACAGGCTACGGAGGTGAGAACAGAGCTTAGAGGTAATTTACTATCGAAGCAGCTTGAGTTCTAAAGAAAAATGAAAAGTGCTTCTCTCAATTTTTGGTTTCATCTACCATATGACAACAATTAAAATCCAAAGAAGATCTTTAAATCAGAGCAAGCTCACCAGTCCCAGGTGTTGACAGCACGGTGCATGATTTACTGTTCAGTGCTTAACAAAACCCCCATGAATCAACCGCAACAAATAAAGACTTCAGCTCTACTTGTAGACTTTTTGTGGCAGGTTTAGATCCTTATCCTATGCTTGTTATTGTGTACCACCTTAAGTTATCCTGAGAACCACTTGCCTAGAAGCCCCAAGTTTTTCATCACACTAGGAAAAAGTAAAGTGCTACTAAAAATTACGACCATCGGGAGGGCATAAGGAACCAGAGAAATAGAAATGGGGTGTAGTTCAGTGCTATGCTGAGCTGTAATACTGCTGAAATTGCCACCCCAATGTCACTGTGCCCTTTTAGTCTAGAAGGCCATCCTAATGAACAACAAAATCCTTCAGGCATCAATCCCTTCACAGACAGACACTTGCCGGTTTGTCACGAGGATGAAGAGCACACAAGCACAAGTTTCAGTCTTGTAGCATATCAGCAACATAAAGAAAGAAAAGAACTACTAAAAAATGGCAATTCCTCGGGAAGATTAAGTTTCCTCAGCACAGTTCAGCCTAACTAAGGAGCTGGCCAAGGAGCAGAGTAAAAGCTTTTATTTCAGCAAGGAAACCTGAATTACGTCCAAGAAAATCACACCTTCTCTGCCTGCAGATTTCCAAGAAATAATGTACTTACCCCAAAGTTCACCTGCCTCTGCCATCGCTCATGGCTCAAAACGCAGTTTTGCCCCACCAATCTGTTACTGTGCCCCCCGTCTGGGGAGAGCCCTACAGCAAACAAATCCTTTCCGGGTAACCATCTAGCTGTTGCTGTTCATCTGCAAGTCGTCTGGGTCCACAAACTGTATCGTGCCTTGCTGCGGCTCGGAAACACGCCGTGCTGAGCAAGCATACCCCGTAGGGGTACGGGCAAGCCTCTCGGCGGGGTACGTGGACAGTGCTGCCATGGCAGAGAGCAAGATTTTCTTCACATGTGCTGTTTTCAAGGCAAACATGGAGCTCTCGGCCATGCTGTTTCCACAGCCTGCTTCGCAAGGGGTCTTGCTATCTGCTTGTGCAAGAGAGCGACTGATGAAGCACGTGAGGCCCCGACCGCGCTCCAGGTGAGCCGGGTCCAGATTCTCTGGGTTCAGGCTACAGCGCAGCGAGAGCCCACCACACGCTGCCTGGCCACGGCGAAGCCTTACGGCTGCCGTCTGGAGCAGTGCTTCAAATAAAGACACCTACCTGGCACAGCACAGCGCTGAGCTGTTACCGAAACAGACAACTCTGATGCCCCAAGGGCTGGGATGACACGCTAATTCTGGAGCCGCCTGCTGCGACCCTCGACCCTCGGGTGAGGAGCCGTACCTTTGAGCGCTGCCGGACTGCGGGAGCAGCGAGGGGCCAGCGCGACAGAAGCCCCAGGACCCAGCAGCGCCTCTCGGCAGCCGAATCATCGGGAAGGCAGGACTGACTGACTGACCATGTGCCGGTACAGACGCTACCATGTACGGCAGCAGCTGTTTTGTAGTGAGTAAATGCGCACCAGTCTGCCACTCGCCGCTGCAGTCTGGGTTAACAGCAGGCAGTAATTACTGCAGTAATCATATCAAGTAATTAAATCTAAAGTTTGAATACCAACACGCTACTACTGAAGGATGGAATCCTTCTTACTTCGCAAAATTATTATGCTTTACTTGATGCTGGAAGTACTGCACCCCATGCAGACCCATTACTTAGAAGAGTAACATCATTAGTCATCACAGACAAGATTTATTGCATAAGCACTAGAACACCATCCTAAATCCAGCTACTACTAGTGCCACAATTACAAAAATTAGTACTACTGTGAAGCCATTTCCACATTAGTAATTTTTTTTCCAAGTTTACGAACAGTGGAGAATACTTCCCAAGCAATTCATAAAGCGCGTTAGAGAGGATCACACGGAGGGACGCTGGCTGACTTGCTCAGCCATCCCATTGTCGCAGATACCTCCCATTACTCTCAGTTACCATTTGCCCACTAACCATTGCCACAAGAGCTGGTTCAAACCACTATCAGAAGTCAATAACGCTTTCAAACTGAGGAGAGGAAATCGGCACCCGAACACCGCCCATTAATCTCTTCCATATAAGCCACTCAAGCACTGTCATGGCTGGTTCCAGTTTGTGAGGCAGAAGACTCCGAAGAAGAGGAGGAGCCATGCATTATTGGCTAGGGCTCAGACTAAACAAAGTTTAAACTGAAAAAGATCAGTTCCATTTTCAAAATTACCTGATTCTGATACAAAGACCAAAAACAAGCACCATGTGTTCTGAATTATGCTTCAAATATTTCTGTATTCTCAGTTTGTGAATTTATGCTAATACGAAACAGAATCGGTATTTTTCTGAAGCATGTTTGTCACATAACCAGGATAGCTCTACCATACATACTCCTTCCAGCATGGTAAAGATTTATGCTAACCTATTTTGAACCAACAGATCAAGCTCATTGTTGGTTGTTCCCAAAGCTCTACAAACTCTCAGCAGAAGTAACACCTTCTAACACAATATCGAGTAGCACAACCCTTACAATATTATGCAGATGTTATTTAAAAAGCGCTCTTCTGCCACAAACCACTACCACCTCTCCTCAAATTTTCTAGAAATATACTGCAATCATCATTATGAAAAAAACCCCCAAACTCAGGAATCTTTCCTTCACGCCTCTGCTTCCAACTCACCTTATGACAAGTCAAAATGCTTTTTGACTCAATAATAACTTCTGTAGTGACACTGCACTGTTTAGCAGTTACGATGGTTTTATTGCATGGCTAACAAACAAACAGAATATAAATGACAAGGCAAACAGCTTTTATATCAGCAACTTCTCACCAGCAGCAAGAAAAATGAGGAAAGAGGAGCACAGAATTTGTGTTTATTAATGCTTTCCTTGAGTTTATTTTGGAGAGAGTCCCTCTTTCTCCTTGTCTTCGAACTTCAAAATATTTCCAAACAATCTGTCAGAATTTTAAGACAGGTTAAGCCAGAAGTGTAAATTAGCGGCCAGTTTAAAAATATTATGTAAAGTGCTCCTATCAGGATTTGTTCAGCTTAATGAATGACCTTTATTTAAGCATTTTAAAAAACAGTATTTTGTTGACAAGACACAACAATCAGATAAATAATATTTCAAACATCAGTACAAACTTCATTTACAAAACCTTTTCAGAATTCTTCTGAAAAAGGGTCTTCAGCTGGCAAAAATAAATTCTCTTAATTACCCTGAAAACCAGACAGGTATAACCAGAATCCAGTCACTGGACAATATCTTTCCTGTGATTAGATTTAGTTCCTTTTTTTCCTTTCACATTCACTCATGTAAGCACATATATTGCAAAGTAAGTATGTGGCTATATAGATGCATATAAAAAAAGTCTTTTAAAGGACCTGTCAGAAATTTCAACTCCATGTTTTCAGCTATGGAAACAGGTACACGGATCCGCAGTTTTAACAACACGCACACATGAAGGCCATCATTTCCGGAAGCGTTTAAATAGCGGATGGATGTGTTTATTTGAAGATGCCTTACTCCGTGAAGAGTGGTATTCCATGTAAACCGTATCATCTGCTCCTGACATAGAGCTCATTGTGCCCGTACGACGGGACACCTGCAAGGAAGAGGAGAAAAACCACGTGCTCAGCGTGTGATTAGACAGACCAGCTCCAACCTTCTGATGCCCAGTGGTTACTGGGCAGCACTGTTCATTTAGTGACCTTAATGGCAAAAAAGCCTTGAAAGGTGGTTTTTTTTTTAAGAATTTCTACAAAAACAGTCACTGCCTGCCACTTGCCATAAGCATACAAACATATGGAAGGATTAATACGGAAAGATACCTTAGAGTGGGAATTCCTAATGCATTTCCGCAGAATGCCATTTAGCTAAAAATTAACCCTAAAAAATGAATTACCACATTGTAACTTGATTTTTAATTTATGTATCAATAAATGTTTCAGGCTATTTATTTTTCTTAGATCTGTTGCTGAAAATATCAAACCACGACCTACAATAATAGTACTTCTCTTGAAAATGAACAAAAGTGGCCGTATGCTTCTGCCCTCTGGGCATGAGGAAATCAATGATTCAAGGAGCACAGTGCCACCACAAGTGTATATGCTGTGACATATGTAGATCTTAAAAATGTTTTAAAATATTTTAATTGCTCATGATCTAGAACATTGACTTCAAAATCTGTAACAACAGATTTGTCACCTTCTGCCTCAAATATGATGGAGTGGAGAAGGACATGAATTCCATGTCTAACTTCTTTCTAGTGCGCAACAAGTGAATTACTCAAACACCTAAGTGCTCACACAGCTTAACAGAATAAAGTTTTCTCCAATGTTTCACAAAGATACTCGGGAATCAATGATGGCTTCACATTTAGAATTAAAATGGAACGGTCCAGTTCTGGCATGTTTGTGGTCATCCTTTTTATCAAAGCATTCTTTGTTACCTGAGCTGACTTTGAACCATATTCTCCAGCGACTACTTCCTCTTCAGCATCCAAGTCAGATGCTTGCAGGACTTTCTGGAGAAGCTGCTGCTGTTCTTCTTTGGATGAAAACGAAAGTTCTTCTTCTTCCATGCCTGCAAGCTTTGTTATTACCTGAGAAACCGAGCACAGTACAAGGTGAGGGCTCCTTGTTAGCTATTCAAAGCCAAGACAAGGACTTCCGATTCCATATCCTGTTGAAACTGCCTTCAACTTTTATTAATGGTCTGAACAGGTCAACACTACAGATAGCACAGATACATACAAAATCTTGCTAAGTGGTGTACGTGTATATACACACACACCTCTTGTTACATTCTCGCTGAAAATGCAAAATACAAAACTTTGGGGAAAAAAAAAGAAAAGAGAAACACAAAGCTCTGGACAGAGGATGTCAGCCAAACACTGTCCATGCCAGCCTGACTAAGAACCTGACCAAAGCACATGCAGCTCAGATGCATAGTCAACTTTGCAGTAAGTTTAGCTTCATGCTGTGGGCTCTAGATTTGTCCAGTTCAAGAATTAGTACTTTATATTTAACAAAAAATAATCCACTAACTTTCCTGACACTGAGAATTTCAGCAATAAACATTGATGAATACAGGACAAAAAACCCTAACAAATTGACACGTATGATCACTTACTTGTTGAGAGACAGTGCAGAAACCTGCAACAAAGCATCAGCAGCAGAGCAAAAGGACTCTTCCAGCGTTTGTGTGCTTAGACACAAGATAGCTTCGCTGTTACGTTTGTTCTCTGAAATTCTCGGTAACTGATGCGATAACCGCGGATGCAGGGCACATGCCATCTACTGGCAATATAGTTCCATATACTCCATTAGCTGAAAAACCTCCTCTTCTGAGGAACTGAAAAGCTCTCAAACTTCTGTTATAAAGGTTTACAACAGGCAGCTTGCTTTCTTAATTAGAGGTATTTTGAAAATTTCACAAGAATCTTTCCTGCAGTTCAATACATTCTAGTAAACATGTTTATACTTGAGAATATCAGTTTTCCCACTATGTTTCCAACTTGAAGAGGTTTTAAGAAAGACATTCTAGTTCAGCCATTTCCCTTGATTACGTAGTGCTGCCCCTCCTCATCTTCCTTTTTCAGCTTACGTGTTGAGTCAGTACAATTAGAAACTAATTACCTCAGTAATCTGGGCTGGATGTGATCACAAAGATTGATTAAATAAATATAAATACAGCTTAAGGTAAAAGAAATCCACATTAGACGCAAAGTACTATTTCTGAAACACGGGGCAGTGAAACACTAGAATGCATAATCAGTGTTGTGGGCTGTTGATAATGGCAATTTCTAATTTGAAAATAGATGTCTTTCTGAGAAATGTCCTAGCTTTAAGAATCCACCCAAGGAAGCAACCTGTCCTACTGCATGGGTAAAGGAACACTGTGGTCCCCCTTCTTGTTTATTTAGCAGGGCATGTGCAATTCTAAACTGCATTAGCCTGTTCCCAGTTGTGGTTGCAGGACAGTGCTAATGTGATTCATAGAACGGAAAGAATTCCCACTGCATCACCATTTTTTTAAGCTGTTCAACAGATGCCAAGTTTAAAGTTATTCCCAGTTCTCTGATATAGTGAGTTCTTCTGCTATTGGTTTAAAATTTAATATATCCTACATTCAGCCTCTAAATAAAAACACAATACAGTAAATAACTTAACTATGGTTAGCTAACAAAAAAAACCTGCTAGCAGTAAACTCCAAGCAGTAAATTGTGATGACAAGGCTCCTATTTAAGAACCTAAGACAAAATATGTGATTTAGCAAAAAAATATTATTCCAATCCTCTTTTGATGAAAGGCAGAGAATGGAGCTATTGACAGATGGCAAGAAGAAAGTAAGTCCTAGAAAAAAAGTGAAAACTCTTACCCTTTTAAAGGAGTAATGAACTTTTAGTAATTTAGGAACAAAAATTCTGATGGAGAGGACATCAGCACTGAAATAATTACCTAAAGATGAGGCAGAGCCTCCATACTTGGCAGAAGGCAAACATCTGCTGGGAATGACAAATACATAGCTAACCCTGGCTTGGACTGAAGAAACACAATAGATGGTCCCTTGGAAGTTTCTTCCATATGACTAAGGCTTAAAGTCTGGGAAACAGAAGAAAATATATATTCTAATATTTTGTTCCTAAACTGCAAATAAAGAACATTGCACTACTGGTCAGCTAAAATTTTGCTCCAGATACTCAGCTGCCACTTGCACAGCTTTTTTCCTACATTACACCGAAGCTCCTAAGCCTAGGTCTTCTTTGCAAAATGGAATCCCTCTATTTTAACCTCTTTCTTAGTTCTAAAATCCAAGGCATTCAAATGTAAGTACAGGGGTTTCTCTAACCTTCTTGGCTATAGCCACATAGATGCATTTGCTGTCATTAGTTGCAGCTTAGTACTGATCTACAATTCTGCCAAAACTCTGTAAAGCAAAGTAAGGTTTTTACCTATAAAGACCGTGCCATGTCTGTTACGGTGTAAGGATCCCCTTAAAGCTCTCTTTAATAGGCCAGTGATTACAGAGCAGTTACTGACTTCAGCACAGCTGCAGTTCAGCGAGGCTTTACCTGTAGGGATGGCCCGTACTGCACGTGTGCCTCATGAGGAAAAGCTCTTCAACAGTAAGGCTCAAGCGCAATCCAGGGGAGGCTGCTTGCCCTTGCACCTCCTGCAACCCTTGCATGATTCTGTCAATGCCACAAGCTTGAGCTTGTTCCCTAAAGGCAGGTATGGGAGCCTAATCTGTTATTCTTCTTCTCAGCAATGTTTCTTATTGGGAAGGCTTCTAATCAGAGCAGCAAACTCCAGTTTTGTAAAGGAATAATTTACCTAAAAGCAAGAGCTACCACGACACTCTGATGCCTTTAACAAACAAACAGATGAGCATATGGGGCAGCCCACGGATTAAAAGAAAAATGAGATACACCACGAAATCTGTAAAATAGAGGAGCTCTAGTGGAACAAGATCTTGTATTTGGAAGAAGACAACATATAGAGATACATAAACTGAAGCACAAAGGTGATCAATTTTGAAGTATGTCTGGAGAAACGAGACAGCATTAAGTCCTTCACAAAAGAGAAACTTCTGACTTTCAAGTCGTGGCTCTGTTACATGATCAGCACTGAAAATGTTCTCTATTTTGAGGAGTATGTTCTAGTTGTACATAGGAAGATTTCCACTCTGCAGTAACAGTCTTCTGCAGTAAATTCTATCATTTCTTAATCAACTAACATTCAACCCAGCAATTTTTGTGATTTCATTCCGTGCAGAGAAAATTACAAGAGGAAGGCCAAACTGTTGGTGGAGGCTAAGGAAGCACAGCCCGAAGACCTCCGTTGGTCAGAACAGTTTCAGCTAACGCAGGGCCACCACACCAACACGTCTACATCCTGACTGATTTTCTGTACCACTGCAGCCTTTGGACAGCTTTGTGGAAATGGTGCATGGGATTAGCGTGTGGACAAAGAACTCTGAAAGGTATTTGCCTAGCAAACCATTCCCAAACACTTCATACACCTAACTTCACGATTCCCAGTCAGATGTATGGATGTACAATGGATGAATCCTGCCTGCTGCACACTGTCTTTAGCCACAACGAAAAAGATTTTCTCCCCATTGTGAAATACTGGTCTGAGACTGGAATTATTTGGAAATTATTTGTGACTTGCGATGTTCTGGAAGTTTTCTGAATTGCTGCTGGCCACTACGACATGAACACCCACCAACAACACCTGATGCACAGCCAGTATGGTAATGTCTAACAGGACAGCTGAAGAGCATGAATATAAACCAACCATGCCAGTAATGTTCTGCTTCACTCCCCAGCGAGTGCTTGGTCTGAAGTTAGAACACTTACCTTTCTAGAGGCTGTACGAAAGCTACTTGTATGTACCCTCACAGTAATACAGATGATAAAAAAATACCGGAATAGTTCTTGCTTGTGAGCAAAACCTTCATTAATACATTCCACAACTGGAATTCTCAAATATTTGACCTAATATTGACATGAAAGAATACGGAAGTTATATTCCTAGGCCACAAGTATAATAAATAAAAGGGACAAGTTACCTTGAAGCTATAACCTTGATCTACAAGAAACCGTTGTCGTTTTGTTGAATATGCCATTTCCTGAGTGTCTTGGGATACAAGAGAATAAAAAAAGGCATTGTATTCCTCTGCAACCATGCCTAGGAGACAAAGACACTGAGTGATCAGTTCCATTTGGAGCACTGCAACCAAGAACAAAAAAGGACTGAATACTGAAAACTGGTGTTTAAGTTGTCTCTCCAGAAAAGCAATTTGCGAAGTTTAGCTACACCCAGACCTTACATAAACTGACTGACAAAGTACAAAACACGGAAATTCCTACCCTTGTTCTTAATGACTTGAGAATGGGTGAAAAGACAAAAATGGAAAAGGAAATGTAGACTAGCACAATTGCTCTGGTGCTCTGAGAAGAACTTGCTTCTTTATTATAGTGAATTATATTATTATAGCTTCACCTAGGCAAGGTGAAAAACTATTTTTAAGTCTATTATGTAAAGAAGAAGTAAGAAGTCAAGAGCAAGGATTGTTACACATGACAAAGAAGTTCAATAGAAAAAAGACAAATGTAAACCAGTGTTTGCAGTGTTTTTTTCATTAAAAAATGTCAGACAAAGCCATTTGGCTAAGAATTCATAGGGCTATTTGAAGCCCAGGATATACCAGGCTGTATGTAATTTATTTTTTTTACGCTTGCAGTCCCAAAGATCTATTACCCAAAGCTCTCTTTTAAAACCCGAAGTTTCACTCAGACTTCGCTACTTCATTAACACGGATTTTGTATGCATTTTCAAACAAAGGCTCAGCTGTAACAAGCACAAGCTGCACATAAAATAAGTGTATGCAGATCTTAAGTGCAAGTGGGAAGTGTTTTAAGAATCATTTTTCTAAACAAAAAGCTCCTTGGCTCCGCTTTGCAAAAATCACAACTAGCTGGAAACCAAATCTGATTTTTAAAAAAAGGTAATCTGCAGTATCAAAAATGTGCTTTCTAGAGATTTACTTTTTAGAGTAACGCTACGGGTTTTTAGAATGATTTCATGTTGAGGAAATTATCAAGGAATGAAAAAGTGAATGAACCACCACAGAAAAAAAAGTTCATTTTCCTTCAGCTTTTTTCGTCCTTTGTTAGTTTCCCCAGCACACGCTTCATTTTCATTCACTGGTATATAGGCATATATTCTCTTCGACTGAAACACAATCCAAGGACAATATAAAGAAGTACCATGAACATACAGTTTCTCAGCAATTCTATGATACCATGACCCAAGGCCCAGAGCCCAACAACCACCTCATTTACCTTTTTTGGCTCTCAGCACTCGTCCCAGCCTTTGAGCCTCTTGTCTTCGAGACCCACCATGGGATGAAATCTGAATCAGAACATTGGCTTCTGGCAGATCAAAGGATGTGTCACCTACCTATAAGGGAGAATTAGCCTCTAAGCAGGATCTTATTTCCACATATCATAAACAAAGACTTCATACAAAGTACACCTTTGTGAGCTTGCTGCACAAAGATGTCAAATGCACGACATGCATAACTCAGTCATAAATAAATAAAGTTCACTCTGAAGATGGGGACAACGACACACTGAATGGCCTCACTTACCTTGGAAATGAAGATAGTGTTGATCTTTGGATTGTGCTTGAAGTTTTGTAGAATTTGCATTCTTTCTCCTTGTGCAGTAGGACCATATATATAGGGTCTGAAAAGAACAGAACGTATGCAATTTAAATCCCTTCAATATTTCTCCATCATTTCTTACGAGGTACTAAGATACCATGGCAGGGAGCGCAGTACACATTTGAACTGATAGACAAACAAAACAGATTTTGGTACAGCTTGCAGTTTACTTTTAGCCTGTTTGGCTCTTTATGACAGCTACCCAGTTGTTTGTGGCACCCTGTGCAGCAACCTGGTCTATCAGAAACAAATCTGGACAGTTACAAATGTGTTGTAATTATGTGCACCAGTCAAGCTGTAGATCAACAGATTGAATACATTTGCTAAGCCTACATGAAAGACTGAAGGCAGCTGTTAAAATAAGACATTTTTTTCCTCAAATCTACTGAGCTAGCACATTGACAGCTGCAACCTTTGCTTCCTAGTTAAACACTTGAAAATCCAGCCTTCTCTATCGATGATACACCGCGTGTCACAAGCTGGGTGTTGGATGTTGTTCTGGGAAAACTGTTTTTGCTTTTCAAGCCAAACTCTTGCCCCTCCTAATACCTACTGAAAGGAGAACAAGGTCCTGAATGTTCTATGGCCAGGAGCAGCTCCCAGCGGCATTTCACCTAAGGTTTCTAACATTTGATGATCAATCATCTGGAACATCTAATATCTCCATCCAGAAGGCTCACAAACTCTCAGTCACCCAGACTTCATGAGTAACTTGGGCTACTGTGAATTTTTCAAGATTCCCTCTAGAGTCTGGCTGTTTTCCTCCTGCCTAAGCAGAGTTTAAAAAAACCCAAAAAGCTAGAAACAGCAAAGCCCACATAAAAAACAAGCGGCATGCAGGAGTGCATAGCCACTGCTTTTTCATGTGCTGCACTACTTCAGAGAATCACAGAATGGTTTGGGTTGGAAGGACCTTAAAGATCATCTGGTTAGAACCCCCCTGCCATGAGCAGGGACATCTTCACTAGACCAGGTTGCTCAAAGCCCCATCCAGCCTGGCCTTGAACACTTCCAGGGAGGGGGCAGCCACAGCTTCTCTGGGCAACCTGTGCCACTCTCACAGCGAAGAATTTCTTCCTTATATCCAACCTCAGTCTATCCTCTTTCGGTTTAAAGCCATTCCCCCTTGTCCTATCACTACACACCCCTATGAAAAGTCCCTCTCCATCCTTCCTGTAGGCCCCTTCAGGTACTGGAAGGCTGCTATAAGGTCACCCTGGAGCCTTCTCTTCTCCAGGCTGAACAGCCCCAACTCCCTCAGCCTGTCCTCGTAGGAGA
>Ga0065711_1006883_pt1 | contig 16202 bp, 11 predicted proteins | sample Hoacrofraction12_FD_59098 | JGI IMG/M metagenome (GOLD analysis project Ga0065711, IMG submission 59098) | Hoatzin crop microbial communities from Cojedes, Venezuela - Epithelial fraction 12 v2 (version 2) | ecosystem: Host-associated > Birds > Digestive system > Esophagus > Crop | place...
GGCCCCCGGCCTGGGCCCCGGCCGAAAGCCACCCGCCCGCCCGGCCGCTGCGGGCCGGCGCTTGGAGCCGCCTGGGTGCCCTCGTTTTGCCTTCCCCGTGCCCCAGATCGTGAGCTGGAAGCGTGCGCAAAGAAAGCGAGTAATTCTGTTTTCTTCTGGGGTTTTTTTCGAGGCGGTTTGCAGATGGGAAACTAGCGAGGCTTCCTTGCTCCTGTCAGGGTGAGGGAGCTGCTGCCGGGGGACTCCCAGCCAGCTGGAGGAGCGAGGCACCCCGTTTCATCGTGGGGCAAACGCCTGAGGATGCTGCTGAACAACTTGTGTCACGGTGCAGGTTCTTGTCTGCCCGGTGGCCTTCGGACAGTGCTTCCAGGTCTCTGAGAGGCAGGCCCATCTTCTCTGCACTTCTGTTTCCTTGCAGAAGTGTAAAGCTGGATTTTTTCTTTCCCTGCTTGATCATAAAGCTGCTCGGAGAAATCAGCGTCGCTGGGATCTTGGACAACTTCCATCTGAGACTGGTGGAAAGTCACCGACGGGCTGTGGAATCTCCGCTCATCAGGGCAGGGGCGCAGAAATCCGTGCTCTAGATCTCCCTGTCCTGTCTGTCCAGAGGTGTGAGGCTGCTTTATCGTTCTGAAAATACCCTCCTGATGGCTTGTCAGACAACGTAATTCTCGGGCCTAAGCATCTGCCCCAGCTGCGTCCACAGCGGTCAGGGAGCTCCAAACCCATTTCCAGCCGGTCACTAGTTTGAACTTCAAAGCGCAAAACAAAGCCAAGAGTGCCATAGGTAGTGCCCCAGAAAAATAAAAAATGTAAGCGTTTACTTTAAAAAATACATATAATGTCACACCTGAAAGTAGCTTTCATTATTCATGCAGATCAGTCTGAGCTGAGACTGGATTTTAGATTGCTAATGCTGACATGGACCTTGTCCACTTTTTGGTCTAGATCAAAATGGAACTTCTGAGGAACAAGCTGCAAGAGCGGAGGAAAAAATTGATTTTGTCCCGTTCCTGTGACTTTTCTTTCATTTCCTTTCACTTCCCCAGAAGTCCACATAACGACAGCAGAATTTGTGCCTGTGCAGCTGCACGTACCTGGTACGAAGTTTATGCGCTGGTGTAGTCTGAAACAGCCAGCTTCACCCGCCATGCACAGTTCGCATACATTTAGTACACTGAAGCAGGCAATACTTGCCTCTTGGCTAGTGGCAGCTGGTTACAGAAACCTGTTGTGCGTTAGAATTTATTGAAAGAGGGTTTGCAGGCCTAGGAGTTACAAAAGTCTCCTCTATCTGTTTTGTCATTGACAAGCATAGGTGAAAAGGAAAGAAGTGCTCCCTTCCCAACGCTGAATCGGAACGAAGGCACTTCTGGAGCGCACGGTGGTAGTGGGAGAGGCCAAAGACTGCTGTACAAACTGCAAGGAGCTCTGTAAAGGCTAGGACACTGAAACTCCCTTTTTTTCTGCTTCCCCACATGAAATCCTCCTCCTCACTGCTGCATTCAAGATCACAGAAAGGGCAATGCAGCAGGGGCAAAACTGACCCCAAATTATTAGATAGGATGTGCCCTTCCTTGGTTTTGCTATCTAGCATTTTAGGACTATTTGAAATGTTCCAAATACAGAAAACTTGCTTCAAACATATTTGTAGCTAACACTGGTACGCTTTACAAAATATAGCCATAAATACAAGTTTATTTTCCATGCATTCCATCTGCATGACTATAAAAAATCATGTTGTATACTGAAATTATATTTTCACTCTTGACAAATACATTTTAACTTGGATCAAAAAATATATCCATTTCTCCAGAAAAGGAGAACCTCTGCATCTGTCCTAGACTCAGGCTGCTGGTGCGACATTCTCTGTGGCTCTTTGGTATCACGTTTCGAGCAACTGCAAGCCTTATTTCAGGTTTCGCCACAGGTTGGGAACACGTCTCCCAGGTCGTACTCAGGAGTACTTTCTGAGTGGCTGTGCTGAGCAACAGAACAGCCCCAGTCTGTCATCTTTTTATTCTTTTACTCCTACGTTTCCCTCCCTTGCTGTATTTTGCACAGCTGACCCCCAGCTCATACCTTCAGTTTTGACAGCCTGAATGAGAAATTTTGCGCCCTTCCATTTCTAGGTCCTAGCCCTTCTGCAGAAAGCCAAATTCATTATGAGCTTACAATTTCTAAGAGATTACAGATGTGTAGTCTAACAAGAGTACAAATGAATGGCAAGATAAACCTAACCTAAACCAGGGGGAAGCCAAATCTCTGCCCTCTGCACTGAGAAGCCATGACCTTTAAAGACAGGAGAGATGGGAATGGCCTGTGGTGACCTGCCGTAGTGTCTGGTGGGTGAGTGATGCTTTGTAGTGACAAAAACTTCATTTTGATTTATCTGTTTTTACTACAGACAAATGAAAAGAAAATTAAATTAAAAAAATGCGTATTACTTAATAGGAGATTCGTCCCATTCATAACTTGTTCAATACTAGATGACAATTATTTTTAGCAAATATATCATTGGCCATTTCTTCTTTAAAAAGATCTTTCTACACTAAAAGCATATTTATGACACTGTCACCTTCAAGACTTCTCAAAATCCCACACAAGAAAATGAAAAATACCTGAAGTAAATGAAACAGGAGCAGACAAACAGCATCCCAAACAGAGGAAGAAGAACCAGGTCTCCTATTTGGCGTATTATTATTGATTTTGAGTAGAACAATCTGGGATGCTTCATTGGCAAGTGTCAACATAAATATTTGCCAGAGGAAGTACTTATCATAAGTACTTGTACTTTCTTCCCCTTTCAGACAGTGTAAGAAAAAGCTGAGTATCTTCAGTCACTTACAGCATTTGTACTTTTGTATTTTGAATAAGACGGGCATGTAAACCTTTGGTCACCACTGAACATAAGCAAAAAATATTTACAGTTCAAAAAATACTTTAAACTTTGGTCAAGGCTAAATGCATCTGTCAGAAAATGTTAATTGGTTTGTATTTGTCATTATTTATGCATGCATTTTTAAGACGACAAAAACACCTGTAGGTTGAGGCATTTGTGGATAATGTAAAAAATAGTTTTTGCAAAAATGCATGAAACTTAAAAGCTTAAGAGCAGAAATAAAAAAAGTTTCTTGCATTTAGCATGCCATTTGATGACACTTCTGAATAGCTTTCAACACTTGAAAATTCTGTAACAGTGTCTCAGCCATTGTGCCTGATGACTGTTAGCTCTAATTCCACTATTAACAGACATTCCCACCTATGAACAGAGATATTCCCGTATATTTGTCTCCAAATATTGACCTTTTCCTTGTTATCTATAGAAATTCTGTCCTTTCTGTAGAGAGTTAAGAATAACTCAAAACTTTAACTTTGCTCTAATATATTTCAGTAACAAATTCCTGAAAGTGACAGAGTTGCTTGTTACAGAACAACTGAGCTGTGTTTACAAATGCAGTTTAGACTGCAATACTGAGGAAAGCTGTAGACAAATAATGAGTAGAGATGATTTCCCTAGAGGGGAATATTAGTGTTTACTTTTTTTCTGCGTTTTTAATCCAGATCCTAAACCCTGACTCCTGATCTTGTTGAGCAAGCTGTTTGCTGAATTCATTGGAAACGACGTTTAAGTATGTTCAGGCTCATAGTAAATAATTAGTTCCTAATGTCAGTTCCTCCGCTAATTGTATTTATTCTGCTTTTTTCTGTTTGTGCTGTGGGATGCCTTAAAAAGTATCTCTTTAGTAGAAAAGCTTTGGATTTTCTTCAGTGCTTGGTTCTGCCATTCATTTTCTGCATGACCTTTGTGAAAGTACTTAATCACTCTTAATAGCATGAGTGGAACAAGAATGTATTCATTAATATTTGTGAGGCTGCCAGATACTATGCTGTTGCAGGCATTTACAGTACCTTAAAAAAATTATAATTGCACTATCCAGCTGGTTAATGTTTATCCAGTTACTGAACAGCTAAACAAAAAGCAGAGAGGCAGACCTACTGTTTGCTCTCCATCGGTATTGAATTTGAAAGGAATTTTTCCGTGTTAAAGCTGTAGAATTAGGCAGTAGATGAAATACCATTAGCGGGCCTCTGTAGAGAATAATGAGCTGAAAGCATGCCCGGCGCTGGTCTGCAATTAGGGGGAAAAGTGAAATATGGCAAGAATGGGAACACCGTTTTCGCCTCTCACTTTTCAGAGTATAACCTTTTCATCCCCACCAGGGGGAGTGCACTTGAAGATTATAATTAGTAGGCACAAATAGCGTGTTTGGAGAGCATGGTTCCCTTTGCCGCTTTCTTGAAATAGACAGGGACTTTGTGATCTTTGCAAGCAATTCCCCCCCCACACCCCCCAACCCCGAAATTCCTTGTGCTTCAGCTATCGCCTTATGGCAAAGAAGCAGCATGAATGGTTTTCTGCATCCTGGGGTTTGCGCATGTTTGGAACACTTTTTAAGCATTGATGTCAGGTACAAGATTTAGCTCAGAGTTTAGCTATAACAGGACACTAAACAGCAGGTGAAAGTCTCCTACGTCATGGCATACACAGCTCTTAACACTGCATGTGCAGCTTAGGTAGCAGCGTAGTCAAAGAGAGGTTCAAGTCTCTATCTGTTCACCTTGGGTACAAGTGCCCAGGTAGTCCCTACTGCTCCTGACGGTAACTCAAGCACAAGTGACTGTCCGCAGCAAATTATTGTATTTCCCTTATACTCGGCCTCTGGACGGCCCCTCTTCTCTGTCGAGTTCACCACTGGTCAAACCTGAAATACTGTTCAACTCTGCAGTCCTTAACATCGAGCTCGTGCAGAGGGATCAGTCTACGTTGTTGTACAGAAGGAGATGGGCAGGCAGCAGGTCTCATGATCTGTTTGCATGAGCAAATTTGCAGCTTTAGCACATGGATATATTATTGTAAATCCTTGAGATTTTCTTTGAAATAATAATTTGGCCTTTTGTACCTAAAGAAAGATATAACCTCATTCAAAAACAAGGTTTAAATATATTGTTAGTAAATGCCTATTCAGCTTTTCGGCACTTAACAATGGAATCTGAAGTATTTTATGGCCTGCTGCATATTCGCGTAAGTTCTGTTAGAACAAATGGATTCACACATATTCTTCACAAGTGGTGGTATCAACATTTTAATAGATATTTAAAGGCATTTTTCTCTTTGAAATATAGTTGATATCTCTCCCAGCCCATAAGAGCACTGAAAAGTACTTCAGACCCATTCAACAAGGCCAAGTGCGAGATCCTGCACATGGGTTGGGGCAATCCCAAGAACAAATACAGGCTGCATGGAGAATGGATTGAGAGCAGCCCTGAGGAGAAGGACTTGGGAGTGCTGGTGGACAAGAAGCTCAGCATGACCTGGCAATATGCGCTCAGAAGGCCAACCGTATCCTGGGCTACGTCAAAAGCAGCGTGGCCAGCAGGTCGAGGGAGGGGATTCTGCCCCTCAGCTCCACTCGGTGAGACCCCACCGGGAGTCCTGCATCCAGCTCTGGAGCCCTCAGCACAGGAAAGACACGGACCTGTTAGAATGAGTCCAGAGAAGGCCACAAAAATGACCAGAGGGCTGGAGCACCTCTCCTGTGAGGAAAGGCTGAGAGAGTTGGGGTTGTTCAGCCTGGAGAAGAGAAGGCTCCAGGGAGACCTTATTGCCGCCTTGCAGTGCCTGAAGGGGCCAACAAGAGAGCTGGAGAGGGATTTTTTACAAGGGCATGTAGTGATGGGACAAGGGGTGATGGCTTTAAACTGAAAGAGGGTAGATTTAGATTAGAAATAAGGAAGAAATTCTTTGCTGTGAGGGTGGTGGAGCACTGGCACAGGTCACCCAGAGAAGCTGTGGATGACCCCTCCCTGGCAGTGTCCAAGGCCAGGTTGGATGGGGCTTTGAGCCACCCGGTCTAGTGGAAGGGGCTTTGGAACTAGATGATCTATAAGGTGCCTTCTAACCCAATCTGTTCTGCGATTCTGTGATTCGTTGTAGGGATCTGAAGAAGGGAGTGCCCTCTGCTGTGCTGTATGCAGACAGGAGTTTCAATCAATTGTTAAATGGGGAAGATTACACTTGAAGGACTGCCATCAAATTCACTGTCAATATTCTCAGCAGCAGTTACTGATACTATCACTGTCTGTTTTTGCCCAAAGTGGCATTATTATTTTCAGTCATTCAGTAAGATAAAATTCAATAATAATTTATTACCACGGACTACTTGGAGAGAGTGGAGAATTTCTTCCCAGTACATACGAAGCAAATGATACAGGTTATGGTGTGACATTCAGGTACTGTTACTAACCACAGCAGAGCAGGGCTCAAAAAGATTACAATGGAGAGTTTCAGGAGGAATGGCTGGTGAGGGGGAAATAAAAGAGAATCATTGAGAGTAGAACGCACATCGTGTAAGTGGAAAACCAGTAGTCACAAGCTGCGAACAAGAGGGAATTTTACAGCTGGGAATACATCGCTGGGAAGCTATTGGCACTGGCCTGGGCAGCTCATGGAAAGGCACTGCGTCTGCAGAAGCGAGTGTGTTGCAGTGAAGATGAGAGCAGGAGAAACAAGCCCGCTGAGTGCCAGAGTGAAGAAATGCTGCTGGGTTGGAGTCTCAACAGATAGGACGTCTCTAGATATTCCTGGGAGGAATTTGAGTGGTTTGCCTTGTGTTGATGTGGTTGCTGAAGGCACCAGGCTGGAGGCAGCTATTGGGAAGAAGGTTGTTGGGGGAAGCAGGCAATCAGATAAGCAGATGGAGAGAAAGAATAGCTTCTGTTTTTTGTGATATTCATTGGTTACTTCCCCTGCTCTGTAGTTGTATCCCTTTCAGACTAGACTTTCAAAATACAGAGCCAGCAGAAAAATGGAAATGAAGAAATACAGCAAACATCTATGACCAAAAGTATTTCTGTCTCCCGCACCAATCTTGAGCTCACTCGTGCTGTAGAAAGCATAGGAAGCAAAGAGATCAGTATGCAATATTGCACTGCGTGGTTTTTTCTGTAAAACTCTTTAGATCAGAAAAGGTGTTCAAGGCCTCAAATATGTGGCAGCAGCAGTGTAAATTTTACTGAAATTTTTACCTCACTACATTTTTTTTCAGAATAAAACTTGACAACATATTGACAATAAGCATCAAAAGGACAGGACTGGATTCTGCTCTTCATTCTCTTTCTCCTGTAATTTTTTTTCCTTTCCTTTCTCTTTTTTAAAAAAAAAAACTTTTTTTTTCTATTTATGGCAAACTGACATGATAATTTCTGGGAGTTGGTGGTGTTCCCATAGAAACAGCCTTGATTTGATGATATCACTGCAGGTTGCTGCTGTTATTCTACTATGTTCTAATTAAAACAAAATCTTCCTAGATAAATTGCATTTAAATCTTCAGACATTTTTCTAGGTAATTGGACTGGCATAATCTCCATTTTCCTTTTGACCATGTCTATGTGGGGGCCAAAAGACTTACGATGATGAAGACACCATTCTTTTCGAAGCAATCTTTTTGTCTCAGTTCTACAGTGCTCCTAAAGCCCAAGTGGGCTTTTATAGCTAATAATAGTAGTTATAAGTGGCTTTAAGTGATTTGTGGAATAAGAGCTGTAACTATTACGTGCCACTGAGGAGCTGCTTCTTTTACTCAACGTTTAATTCTTTGCAATAACAACTATTTTTGTTTCAGGATCTCAATGCACTTTCTGTTATTATGACTTAAAGTGCTAATGAATTGTGCATTAAAAGCCAGATGTTTAAGTATCTGGGATAAAACTCTCCAGAGGAGGAGTTCAATTGCCTTGCAGTAACTGTCCTGGAAGTGTTGTAAAAGGCATGGTGTGTCAAAAACACTCTTTTACATCTTGTTGTTTGCATCCACTTCGCCTGTAGGACATAGAAAAGACTTAATTGCCAACTCCTCTTTTCTAGATACCAAGATGAAAATAAAATTGTGGGTTTTTTCTAGTCAGGAAGTGAATGGTGTTAGAGGATGGAAGGGCAAGCGGAATGTGGTGAGTCCTGAAGGACTGAGGAATGAGTCCTGAAGGAATGTGAAAGTCCTGAAGCAGCAGGACTGTTTTGAGTTTGTGTGAGTCTGAGAGAGACCAGGTGCAATTATTGATGCAGACAAAGATGCCCCTCACCTTTTTTGGCAAGTGAAAACTGCTGCTGTGAGATTTGTTACCACCCAGTGTGAGGAGACAAAACACAAGGAAAACAACCCAGCTCTCATTCTCTGATTTCTCCACCTGTGGCAACTGAACCCACAAGCATTAGTGCTTCTCAGTAAAAGGCAGCATGATTAACACCGCAACTTTCATCTCTCCCTAGGAAAAATAAGATTAATAAGTCTTTTGCAGAGGAGATGATAATTTATAAAAATGTGGAAGTCCCACAGGTGGAAAACCTAAGAACAGACTTTGGGGCAAGATCTTTTTTTCCACTTTCTCTATTATAAACTTGCTACCAAATTCCCTTTCACTTAGTGCTATTATTGTGCTTTGTCATTTGTTTTTGATCACATATTTATCAATACACTATGTTAGTCGTCACATGAACTCTCATAAAGAAAATCTACTTGAACATGAGGTAAAATGGGCCAAAGCTGAACACATGCTTAGATACTGGGAGGTGAAATGTATGAAGGCAGAGATCTCCTTTTTATTCTGAGGCTGGAGTGTGTAGGGTCAGAGAAGGCTTTCTGAGGATCCTAGATATTGCAACAAAAACACAAAAATATTTGTTCCCTTAGAAAGTGTTGCAGTATCCACACCTGCCAAATCAGCTCATCTTGTCAGCATGGCGTGCACTCCAGCTCAAAAGCTAAATGAATAAATAAACAGAACAAGCCCAGATGAAATTATTTCTAAGAGAGTTTCCAAGGTTAGCAAAGACACACTGCGCGAAGGAGCAGCTCAGTGCTAATCAGGCTGATTATTCCAGTGTTTAGCATGAGAGGGCTGCAGAACAGGAAAGTCTTCTCCCGAAGCCGCCCAGATAGCCCACAGTTCCCTTTCCCTCTAGAAAACTCTGCGGCAGGGCGGGTGCCGAGCTCCGCAGGTTCTTTGAGTGCTTTGAGCTTGTGTGAGTCTAAGGTACATTTTGCCAGCTGAATTAGTCTCGATACAAAGGGCAGAAAATGAGCCGCCAGCACGTTGCTAGCAATCAGCCAACACCTCTGGGTTGTACTGGGCTGCCAAGTCTACCCCAGCCAACTTGAAAGCCACTAACAAAACACTCTTTACATGTTTCCAGGCAACAAGGTCACCATGTCTTCACAGGTTGTGCCATTTGCTTTTTACCCAGCAGGCAGCTACGCTGTCTTAACAGCTAATTTCTGCCTTTTCTTTGCCTTCTAGTGCTCTCCAGCGTATTGAATACCACCCTCTTCTCCTGTGGGGGACCAGTTTTGGAGGCTCCGCTAAAAAAAGGGAGGAATTTTGATGCAGAATTTGCTGAAATCAGAGGTTTCACACCAAGTGGCTTCTACACAGCTATCGCTTTTAGTGATCTGTCTTTCAACAGATCTTTTTCTCTACTCATCTTGGAGGTCATCTGTGTCTCTCTCATTCTGATTTATAGCAGATTGCCCCTTTATTTCACTTCTTTCTAAGATTTCCAAGTATTTAGTTTGTTATTTGAAGCAAAGACAGAAAAAACCCTTTAGGTTTTACTAGAAAACTTTACTTTTTTTAATTTACATTTCATAAATATCTTAAGAATTTAACAAAACTTTTTCTTTTTTTTTCTTTTTGGAGGATGGTACATTTCTTTGTGAGTTTTGATAAACGTATATACAGTTTGGAATAAAATGAGATTTATTAGGCAAAAGTGTTGAGCTTACACCAGATTCAGCTTAAGGCATCTTAACAGTGTCAGGAAAAATGATTTTTGTTGGCTGGAGAAGAGGTCTGGGTTCTTCCTACCACGGGCAGGGAGAGAGGGAGCGAAAGGACAGACATATGACGAAGAGCGGAGAGGACAGTTCAGGAGAGCCAGACTTGCTGCTGCCAGAGGAATGGGTGAGGATGAAAACTGCTTGTTCTGAAATGGCTCATTCATGACCTAAGCAACAGCCCTGACTGAGTTTTCAGGCTCCAGCTTTGACAGTGCTGCATATGTAGCTCTGCTTGTCTCTGCTGCATATAGCTGACCTATGTACGTATCCACCTTTCACTTAAGGTACAGGGAGAAGACGTTCAGATCCTTTCCTTGCCTGATTTGGAGCAAGGAATTATATTTAGGTCTGGTATTTTAGGAGAGTACTTTGATCATTGACTCAGAGAGTGTTTAAACGTCTTAAAACTAAGCTCTTAAAGCTCTTAAAACTGTCCACTTTGTTTAACTCCAGTCATCAGAGCTGGCCCTGGAAGCCACAGACAAATGCCCTGCACAGCACCACTGCTCGTTCTCTGGCCCAAAGCACGTTTGAAGTATATGCACGACTCCTGTGGGAAAGACTCTGACAAATCAGTCCTGTTGCCATGTCTCTGGCACTTAACCTGGATATGGTTCCTGGTTCCCAAAACATGGAATTATCATTGATTCTCAATAAAATTCCCATTTTTTCCATTCTGTTTTTCACCCCATTCAACCCACAACTGAAACTTATATTTAGTTTTACGTTATTTTAACTACAATATACTTTCACATCATCGGCTCCCACCCTTATTGTAGCAGTTTCCTTCTTATACACCACAGTACTGCAAGGTTCAAGTGGTGTAGAAATTCGAACCGAACTACAAAAGACAGAAGAAAGTACTTCTATTTCTATTTCTGAATTAAATCTTGTTTTCTTTTCCTAGTTTTTAAAGTTCTGCATGTTTTTATGGATCTCTGCCAATCCGATCCAGTGTGTTTCTGCAACTTTAGGGCTCACACAAGTGATTGAGGTACAAGAGCTTAAGAAGTTACCGCACATCAGCAGTGCATAAGCCATGGCAACTGTCCTGTGTTCAGGCTTAGCCCAGAGCAAATGCAATGTAATGTGAGTTATCTTAAGCCTCTTTCATGATGGACTTATCTCTCCTCTGTACTTTCCCTGGAGGCTGCTAGGTGGTTTTATTCCAGTTGCACTGATTTGTCTATTTGGGCTCTCTATCCCTCTATCCTGTAAGTAATTAGATCACCTCCTGCTATACATTTAGCCTTTAAAATCTTTCCTGTTTTACTTCACTTTAATTGGCTGCTGCTGCAGATACCTTATCATACTTTGTTCTTACATGGAAGTCTGTACTAAACATTACAGGGTAGTTAGAGGAAGGTTTTGGGTTCAGAGGAAAGAAAGAGCTAGAGTTGATGCAAACAAGCCTGTGCACAGAGACAGCGAATCCCTTTCTAAACAAATATCTGCTGTATCACAGACATCTCGTCTTACCTGACTGCTGATGCACGAGACTTCGAAGGTCTGACCAAAAATGATGGGCAGAGGGAAGTATAACGGGTGCACCCAAGAGCGTGAGGCCGCCTGGCAGATGCGAGACCGGGGTGTGTGACTATGGCTTGGGGGTGACCTTGGCGCAGTCCTTCTTTGGTGATGGAGCAACTCTCAGAGGCACTGCCAGGGCTGCAGGCCGCATGTCTCAGGGGCATTTGTATTGCAAATGCTGGAGATGCAGACTCTGCAGTGAGGCATAGGTTAATGCAATGCAAAAAGGGCCTGGAAAACAGCAAGTCTAATTATTACAGTTGTGCAACTGAAGTAAAGAGGAGACTGCGACTGCTAAGGGCTCAGATACCAGACAGATGAGCAGAATGTCTGTAGCCCACCCAAGGACTAAGAATGGTCCGCAAAAGATACTTGTGGTATTGCATCTTCAGATCGGGGCAAGTCCAGCTACAGCATTAAAGGATACACAGCCTCGGCTGAGTACCCATCATTGCTGAGGCCTGGAGCTTATGTGCCTCATTAGGGGTTGGGTTAAGTAGGTGAGCATTTAGAAAGGACGTGGTAAAATATGACACCCAGCAATATGCTGCAAGATACAAGGAACTAAATAAATGCATACAAAAGAGACTTGGAGCTTGAGGGTTATGGGATTCAGGTAGCTGGACACCTGACTACTGCTTGATTGACAGTAAACCATTGCTGTTTGTTTTCCTATCTTAATAAAGTAAGGCTAGTGATAAACCTGGTGTCAAATTGAGATCTGTGGCTGAGCAAGGCTGTGAGTGAATTTGGATCCTGGAAACAACAGGATTCAAAATCAATTTAGGAGCAGCCAATTGTGGCTTAGCAGCTGCACCCTGGAGAGTCAGGAGCAGGAGTGAGGCATACCTTGGGGGAGCAGCCAGTGCGGGGGGGCCTGTGGGAGGAACTCAGCTGAGAGAGCTTTGTTCTCATGGCATGAAACACAACAGGTCTGAAAGAAATGAACAGAAGTGGTTTTGAACAAATGTCTGCTTACCCTCATGTTCAGCCTTTGGGGCTTTGGCTTACCCTGCTAACACACAGAGGTGGAACCGAAGCAGTTCCAACATCCAAGCCTCACTAGAGTCCAAAACCAACCTTCTTTCCAAAGCCAAGCTAAATATGGACCAAATATGGATCCAATTTTTGCATCTCAGGGTGTTCCCTGCAGTTAATAACTCTAGGAATATTCTTCCCTCATCGTTTGTGTAATGAAATTCAGCAGTTATTTAGTAGCTTACTGTGAAATGAAGAACGAGACCACCTGTCGACGGCTGGTGGAGCTGGGTGCGGCAAGTTGTCCTGCCAAGTCACCAGGAGGCTGCCACATGTTCAGAAGAGATTAGTGCAATCATGGGACACCTACAAAATCTGCCCTGAAAGTCTGCAGTCAGGTGATTACTTTCTATAGGAGTGTTTATCTGTTTGACAGATTGTTCATTGCAGCGTTGGGTCTGTGAAGAGAAAACAGTTGGCCTACTTCACTGTTTCATTACTTTAACATTAATGAAATTGTATAAACACATTATCGTCAAGGGAGTTGTACAGATTAAATTGAAACAACCAAACATTGCCTTAGACCCACGGGCAGATCTTTACATTCTGAGACAGTTGCCAAAATTGTGACTATTTCATCATACTCTCCTACACAGAGAAATAAAATCTGTGCTAAACATGTTAAATTTACATTAATGTATATGAATATGTAAAAAGAAAAAGGGTTTGGTTTGACATAAATGTGACTGTAGCAAAGTAACACACACCCAAACACAGGAGGATGCTGGTAAAGAAAGCTGATCCTCATTTTCTGCTTCAGTCTCTCAACATGGCTTAAGCTGACAAAAGGATTAATAACCTTGTCACATCACAGAGGTTAGAAGTCACAAACTGACACCCCTCCTGTTGCAAGAACTGTAGAAATTAGAATAAAGGCAAAGAGACTAAGAGAGCATTTTCATAGTGTTGTTCATAGCTGTTTATTAATTAAACCAGTAGAAGTTTAAACACACCAGTTCATTGTTCAACCGCCCGGCCACATTTCATCTGCTTGAGGTAGCCAGGCTCAGTTGAACCAAAGTGCAAACCCCTTGTGGTATGTGACACAGGTCCCATCTGTGCTGATTCACAGAGGCGTTTTACAGCTCACAGCTACGATGCTGTAACTCTTCAGCTCAAACTGCAGCAGCACTTAGATCCTCAAGGTTTGTTTCCCTCAAGGTCCCTGGTTCATTCCTCAATGTATCAGTCAAGGCACCATCCTGCACACGAACTTCCATTGCAAAAAAGAAATTGCATGTGAGACCTTGATATGATTGAGAAGATAGCCCAGTAAATATGATTAGACAACACCACAATGCCAGCATCAGCAACTTTTGATGTAGAAGCTAGCCATGTAGTGGGTTGGGGCACTAACTTTGAACGGTACCCTCACCAAGTAAAGCGTTATGCTAATCAAGGAATTGCAATTGTGTGATCAATTTGGAGGCATAATTATTACAAGGTGCACAAATCAGGCTGTTTAGTCCAGCAACAGCTACACGAGCAGAGGACAGATACTACACTGATACTGAGGTGCTTTGCCTCTTCATTCCCTGCTGCTGCCCAGTTCACCTCCAGTTTTTGTACTGTTTAAGCTGTATCAGCTGAAGACCAAACACAATTAACATGTTAACCATCATCCTGCTACAACAAGGCTGACCTAGTCCCTTAAATTTAGAATTTATTCCTAACCAGTGTTCATATGCACCGAGGCCACTGTCATCATCCAGTATAATCCTCATGAGTTTGTATGCACCCATGAGCAGTGGAGCCCTATATCCCCCGTGCTCTGTAGGACTGGGTCCTGCCCACTACAGGACACATTTCAACTGCACCCTGCTCCTTTAAGCAACAGGAAGCAGGAAAATAAAGATCTGGCATTCCTCCCAGGTCTTAAAACAAACACATACCTAGCTACATAGTTCCATGAACATATTCCAACTATGAGTAACGATTGTATATCTACATGCATGATAAAGCACTGAGTATTTTAGTTTTGTCACAGTATGTTCAGGACATGAATTGTACAGGCCGTAACAGTGTGACTGTGACACTGGTAGTGGCCACATCCAGAGCCCACTCTGCTCTGCTACCCATGGAGTGGCTGGAGCTTGCTTTCAGGTTTGACTTAAGATGCAACTGCCAGAAGTCAGACTTAAGTGTGCAATCTGTCTCGAAAGATAAAGTTATTTTACAAAGCAGCAATCTTTATGTAAAATTTCCTTTGGGTCTGCTCCTGAGAGGTATTTGGTCCTTGCTGCTTGACAGGAAGCCTGTTGGTGTCAGTGGTTTGGAGAATGGTCTTTGCTGAAACACAAGCCAAGGTTCCCAAGCCAAGGTTGGCTGTGTTGGATCACAGGCTCAAAACAGGCTACAATATAGCTGCAGGAGGCTCTTTATTCCAGAGAATGAGGGGAAAGTCATCTTGTGTGTGTGTATTTTTCCATCTTTGGAGCTGATTGCATGAAGTGATGTATGTGGTTGGTCACATCACAATGAATTAACAACACAAACATTTAATGATTATAAGGTTCAGGAACACTGGAGACATAAAAGACTTTCTTTGTTTAAGTGCCCAGAAAGAAGTTGCTCTTTGGTATTTTTGTTTTTCATTGAATAAATCATGTGAAACTACAGACTTGTTCCCCACCTTGTGAATGGCGTTTTAAAAAACTGGAATAAACAGGAGAGGATTAATGATTATGTAAGCATTGCATTTCACAAAAGGCACGATCCCAAACACCTTTGCTTCTGTTAGGTGGCAGATCACAGCCTGCAGAAGTTCTGGATGAAATTACTTCTCATGAAGTCCAGGAACATGAGAGTGACACACCAGGGGCCAGGAGCTGGCCACCTCTGATTGTGGATTCTGTAGCTGCACCTAAACACAAATTTCCTGAAGGCCATGTTTTTCTCCTGCATAATTGGCTTTTATGAGTGGTAAATATTGTGGGACCAGAGGAGGCCTTATTATGGCAGAGCCCTCCAATGGTACTGTAGAATGCAGAATCAAGTTGGTCTGAAAATACTATTTAAAGATGACTTTGCTTCAAAGAAACTACTAGTTGTGATCCCAAGCATTAAGATAATCTAAAAGCAACGTAAAAACATGTTAGTTTTGCAGAAGAATCAATGATACTAAATTTGTGTGGTTTTCTGACTTCTGTCATAGAATATAGAAAATAATTTTGAAACGGCAAGCAAGTAAGAATGGATAAAGTAATTTCAAAGTCATATTCAGTGGACTAAACACATTGACCACTGTGTAGATGTAGCATATGAAGTTTCTGTTGTCCCTTCTTTTAGCGCTTTCAGACTGACAGTTTCCTTTTGTGAATCAAGAACTTCACTTTCAAGCAATAGCTTTTGGTAAGCTTGGTGTGGTAAATGGAAACAAACCAGATGATTACCCTACCATAGAATCACACAATCACAGAGTGGCTGAGGTTGGAAGGCACCTCAGGAGGTCATCTGATCCAACCCCCCTACTCAAGCAGGGTGTCCTAGAGCCAGTTACCCAGAACCATGCCCAGAAGGCTTTTGAATGTCGCCAAGGAGGGAGACTCCATAATCTCCTTGGGCAATCTGTGCCAGTGCTTAGTCACCATCACAGTGATGTCTGGACTAGATGATCTTTAAAGGTCGCTTCCAACCCAAACTATTTTATGATTCTGTGGAAGCATTCACAGTCAGCTTCGACAGGGCTTTGAGCAACCTGGTCTAGTGAAAGTTGTCCCTGCCTATGGGGGGGGGGGG
>Ga0065711_1006885_pt1 | contig 16202 bp, 10 predicted proteins | sample Hoacrofraction12_FD_59098 | JGI IMG/M metagenome (GOLD analysis project Ga0065711, IMG submission 59098) | Hoatzin crop microbial communities from Cojedes, Venezuela - Epithelial fraction 12 v2 (version 2) | ecosystem: Host-associated > Birds > Digestive system > Esophagus > Crop | place...
TCTCTGGAGATATTCAAGACCCGCCTGGACAAGGTCCTCTACAGCCTACTGTAGGTGACCCTGCTTCGGCAGGAGGGTTGGACTAGATGACCCACAGAGGTCCCTTCCAAGCCCTACCATTCTGTGATTCTGTAACAGAAAATCCAGAGAATGAGACTTGTCTCCAGCTCCCAAGAAACAATATTTATGGCAACTTAGACAATTGCTTAGAGGGGAAAAGCAGCTATTTTTAACTATTTTGCTTAGTGGCAGCCTCCCGTTTCCTTTCTCCATCTTAGGTAGCATCCGTATTTACCGTTTCCTTTTCCCTCCGCTGCTTTCACAAAATACCTGGGCTTGCAGCTTGCAACAATGCACTGTCTTCAATACTGTCACAGGTTCAAAGCAAAAGCTGACTACTGCTTACAAATCAACTTCTGCCCTGAAGAGCAGCAGACAACTTCATATTTGAATGCATCTGTTCCTGTTCCACACAGAAATAGCAAGCATGAATTAGGTAAGGCCCTGAACATGAACCAGCAGGTCAGTCAGGGAATCCAGATTTAAGCTGCTGGTGTTTAACGCTGCTGGTGCTCCCACTAGTAAGTGCAAGGGGGATGCAGTTCTCACACAAACATGGTGTGATTGTGCTGCTTACACACTGCTGTTTGGTGTGATCATTTGCACTTGAGACAGTTTAACTCAAGCACAGGAATCTGTAGAGACAGACAGCATTGTATGATTTGTCAGCTCCTGATGACCAAAAGAACTATTTGGTGGATCATTAAAGAGGAATTTAAGAGTTTCTCTCTAGGAGTATCATTTCTAAAGACCTAGCTAACTCTGACTCTAGTTTAATTCTGTCTATTTTAAAGCTATGAGAGGTTTATTATCATATGCTAAAACAAGTCTTCTGCACTCATTAACAGAACTGGGTAAATACCACCATATGCCAGGTATGGGACAGGAGTGAGGAACTCTATCTTCTTCCTCAAACGGAGACATCTGAGATGAGGACAGTCTTTGTATTCACATTTGTATACATTTAGTGAATAAAAACCGGAAGGATAGGAAGGGCAGAGCAAGCAAAGACTACAGCAGCTCTAAACTAATTTCCAAAGCCTGATTTCATCAGTCTTGCACAATACGACTCCAAACACAAAGATGAGAATTCAGAATAATTCTAGCAGAACTACAAGGAAAGGTACATGCTATCACACTAATGACTAGATACAGAACTCCAAGAGAGCATGATGATTTTGTTTTTGAACTGTCACACCCCTCCCCCAGTAGCTGACAATGCTGAGAATAGCTTTGGTTTCCTTCTACACAGAGTGAAAAAATAAATTATCAGCTTGCCTTTCAAATGTCCTGGAAGCCTCTAATAAAATGCACTATGGGACAAATAGTTTGGAAATCCATGGCATGGAACCTGTATATTCCCCAAAGACTGGAACAGCCCTTCACACAATTTTACCCTAACTGCCCCCCGCCCCAAATCCTCATAAACTTCATATGATTCTTCTGAAAGCATTATTTAAATATACATCTGAAATCCCTTCCTTAATTACTCACTCAAGGTCATGCATGTTTAAAAGAAGTTTAGTAGATGAGCCACCTCTCATGGGCTATACTGAGTCAAGTTTATGTAGGCAATGACTGTCCTATACTGCTTCTAATCTCACCCCACTGCATTTCCCCCAGAACAAATTATACATTCATGAGGATCTGTCATCTCTCAGTCAAGATTCTCAGAGTTTGTGTTCTGCAAGTCAATAAAAGTAGAAAAATAGAAGCACCCCAGTTTTAGAAAGCATACCAGAAGAGTCAAGGAAGCTAAACATTCCTTTAGCGAAGAATAAACTTCAGTCTTTTGCACTTCCTTTATGCATCCCAGTTGATCTGCGCACTTATCAAAGATCTCTTTTTAGTAACATGACACAACTCGTTTCTTTTCATTAAAGCGAAGAAATGCATAAAACAACAATGTTCACGTTTAAATAAAAATGTATTTTGAAAATAACTGAAATAAGGGGAATAAGTGAAAATGAAGAAGAGAGAACATCAAGAAAGAAGCACAAATGAAGAACCACCTCCGAACTGTGGAATATAGCATCCAAGGGGAAGAGAGAAGCAGGAAGGTCTGCAAGAACTTGAAATTACCCCTTTTTCCACCAAACGAGGCAGATATCCTGCAGAGAAAAATACTTTATGAAAATGGTCACAATTATGCACAAAGCGCCTGAATTAAGGTCAGACAGTTACAATACCGACACTTTTTTTGATTATATGACTGTTTTCATGTTTGTTTTTAATGCTTTGCTTTTAGGTAATTCTGGTTTCGCCAGTGACAAAAAAACTATAGAATTATGTTCATCTTCTGCTAAATACAACATTTGCAGCTTCCCTTCTTTAAGTGCTCCACTTGGATCTTAAACCACGGAAGGATTATCATCTCCTGCTCAAGCAGAACAACTGACAAGGGAGAAGGAATGATGTCCACAAAACCAGATAAGATAAACTAAGTAAATTCCCACTGTAATTTCATATTTTATCCTGTAGTAACTTTGCACGTGCACACTCACAACTTCTTTCCAAGAGCTATCTTACACTTCTTGCAGGTTAGGAGCATGCCCACAGGCAATCATAGCAAAGCAGTTGGCAAACTATTTAGCTTCCATCTGAACTGATCCTGTTCCTTTACATCACTCTGTTCAGGAGTCCTTAACATTTATCCTCAAGTTGTCAAGGTGCGTCTCACTGCTTGTGCCTCCTATGCTATCAGGTGCATGTTCTACTCATTGTTTGTCCTCACATTACCAAGAAAACTTGAAAATAACTTCCCACGCTTTCCTCAGTAGCTCCACCATATTTCCCCTCAGCAGTCCTCCCCAACTGATTCTGGTAGTGTCTACATGGAAATCAAACTAACAGAATCACAGAATGTTCGGGGTTGGAAGGGACCTCTGTAGGTTATCTAGTCCAACCTCCCTGCCAAAGCAGGGTCACCTAGAGCAGGCTGCACAGTGCCTTGTCCAGGCGGGTCATGAATATCTCCAGAGAAGGAGACTCCACAACCTCTCTGGGCAGCCTGTTCCAGTGATCCGTCACCCTCAAAGTAAAGAAGTTCTTCCTCGTGTTCAGATGGAACTTCCTATGCTTCAATTTGTGCCCATTGCCCCTTGTCCTGTCGCTGGGCACCACTGAAAAGAGTCTGGCCCCATCCTCCTGACACCCAACCTCGAGATATTTACAAGCATTTATAAGGTCCCCTCTCAGCCTTCTCTTCTCCAGGCTAAACAAGCCCAGCTCCCTCAGCCTTTCCTCATAGGAGAGATGCTCCAGTCCCCTAATCGTCTTTGTAGCCCTCCGCTGGACTCTCTCCAGTAGCTCCTCATCTTTCTTGAACTGGGGAGCCCAGAACTGGACAGAGTGCTCCAGATGGGCCCTCACTAGGGCAGAGTAGAGGGGAAGGAGAACCTCCCTTGACCTGCTGGCCACACTCCTCTTAATGCACCCCAGGAGACCATTGGCCTTCTTGGCAGCAAGGGCACGCTGCTGGCAACAAATCCAGCAGAACTAATTAAACTAAGCTTAATTTGTGCTACATCACACTTTACCTTTGAATTTTGATATGCTTTAGAAGCATATCAAAAAGCCCCTTCCTTGGAAACCTTGTTTGAAAAAGTCAAAGCTCACTCTACTGCTCTTCAGTCAGGGGAAAAAGATGAGTCTCTAATAGTGTTTCCTAGTACTTTTTGCTATAAAAGTGTACTTCAAACTTCCTCCCACCTCAACTAGATAACAAGCTTTTCCTTCAATCAAATATAATTAACTGTACAGCACTTCATTAAACCATTTCTTTCAAAAACCACCACCCCTATGAAATGAGAAGAAATCAACATTCTGCAATCCAGATAGCATCCTTTCAAGCAAAGACTCTTACTCTAGAAAGGGTATTGCTGGTGATGACACTGAGCTCTTGACTTGCCTTTCTGTGTGCCCACCACAGCACATTCTTTAGCTGCAAGGTCACTTTTAAGAAAGTGATTAGCCTTCCTTGTTTGGTACAGGATGAATGATGCTCTCATGCCTGTCTAGACTGAAACTTGATGGAATGCAGTTACCTCTGCACCTCTTATTCCCACACCTCACGGAAGTGAAGCAAGCTCCGGTGCTATCAATTAAGCACTGAAAACTAACTGCTTCATGTAATTGCCACAAAGGAATTTACTATCAGATTCCATCGCATATGTCATCCTCATTTGTTATTATATATTTCAGCTAAAAGTAATAACCTTTTGTATGTGGCATTCCTAGATTAAACTATTTCGCTGCAACTACATGTTGAAAGCACATGTCAGTAACATGAATTTATTGCATGCTTATTCTAACCATCCTAAAAACAATAATAAAACCAAGGGCGGAGAAGGGTGGGCAAATCTAGGAAAAGAATCAAGACACAAATACCTCGTCCTGTAACAACACTGGTAAACATCCGGCCAAGATGTCTAGTTTTATCCGGAGAAGCAAGGATATTGCAATAGGCTTACTTCTCGGTGTTTCCTGATAGTCTCACTAAAATGCCTGATCTCCAAAACCTGAATCAAGTTCAAAGAACTAACTGTAAATCTGTATAAATGAATAAAGTATTCAGAACACTGGAATACTAAACAGGCTGGTAGGACTACACCAGCATCTTGTATAACAGGCATTTAAAAACAGAATATAACTGTACTGAACTTCATTGTCCCAAAGTGATGCTGGTGTTATAAGCTTATAGCAAGAACAGAGAAATATGTGAAAAAAGCAACACTGAGAGGCTCACAACTGGCATCACTTCAGCACAGAAAGGGAAAAGTGACTTACTTCAATTTCCATTTAAATACAGAACATTCACATAAATTTTCATTTTCCTCTTAGTAATCAGATACAGAAGACAACTTAGCTGATACAGTAAGAAGTTCAGTATTTAGAACTGTCTTGATTAACTTCAATTAGAAGCCTGCTAAAGGCTGTTGACGTCTTTTGTTTGGTTTTTATTTTGCATTATATGCATGAACATATTGCAGGAAAATTGGAAGTAATATATAACAGCATTATTAATTGTACGTCAAATCCTGGTGTCTGAAAATTAGGATTTAACTACATTTTAAGATCTGATGTTGGCAGATAAGATATCATATGCAGGACAAATACATGAAATCTGCCATCAGAGGAGCCATATCTCTTGTTAGTAGTAAAGCAGTATTAAAACATAGATACTATTTGTAAAACTCCATAGCCATTCAATCACTTAAATTAAGCATTACCTAAGACACTGCACTGATTTTCACAAATATTTAACAACAGTTTCATAGAAGATTAATCCTAACCAAATGCAAGGAGGTAAAGTCATAAAAAGGATTGAGATTCAATGCAAACTCTTCTTTCAGTTAATATAACTGTGGGTTATTCATGTTCTTTGTATAAAAATATGCTCAGTAAAATTCTGCATTATTTGTCACAGAAAAAACATTTTTTAAAAGTTAAAATTTTAGCTATCATCTGTTTCTTTACACTCCCAGCAGTTCAAACAAAAACCTGTTGTTGCTATTTTGATGTGTACTAGCTACACACAGTGCAGTTCAGACTCAGTTCTAGGGGATATCTGGATTTACAGACAATTCCAGATGCTTTCTCATTCAGCTAGTGCAAGCGTCTTCCTGTAACAGGACATACAGAAGGAGTAAGAGTGTAACACACATTGCCCTGTGTGCTACATACAATTCACCGTTCTTCCCAATCTGTCCCCCGTTTTTAATGAGAATCTTCATTAACTGTGGAGCTTTTTGACTTTTCCACCTATCTTCTTCCCTTGTTATTGGATCACTAACTCTGTTCAGTTCTGTTTACACCTTGTTAAAAGCCCATTCTTTATTCCTCTGCATGCCTTACTATGTTCTCGCTCTTTTGTCACTAACCCTTCCCCTATTCTTCCAAAGCCAGTCAAGAAAACCAAGCTGTTGTCCGTGATCTCACTTTGACAATATCTGCCTCCTTTTGCAGACCTTCACTCACTTCAAGACAGAGGACTTTGTTTTGATGACTGCTTCAAAGTACAAGACATCTGAATAGTTGCTTTCACATTTAACTCTTCCATTCCGCAGCAGGACCCAGTTTGACATCCCTTTTACTGTATTCCCTCTTAAACACCCCTCGATTTCCTCAGTGAGGTGACTTCTGCTCAGAATCTGCTTGCCAGTCTCATATATTATGGCACTACTTATTATTCAAGTGTCTTAGGATCTCACTGCCTTTTTTTTTTCTTCCCTGCACACAGAAAAGGGAGAAGCAAATATTCTTGGATTCTCAAAGTGAAACCATGAAGATGTTTGAGTTATTGTATTATTAATGTATCACTAGTCTGCCTTATTTTACACACCTCCCCATTTTTTAAATTCATTTACTACATTATGTCCCATTTGGACTGTGTATTCCTGTACCCAAAGGCCATATCTGAAGTTTTAAGTGGTGTTATATAGTCTGCATACAGATTAGTAAAATAATAAGTAGTGGTTTATTTGTTTTGCACACAAACATTCTACTCCACTACTTCTTAAAATAAGGGAAGCTAAATTTGCTGACAGCTTCATTAATGGTACTACTTCTCTGACAGGAAACAATAAAAGTAAAGAAAGTCTCTCTATTTGCCATTTAAGATATTTCTAAGTTTGTACTGAAAAATTCAGGAAAAAAAAATTACTACATTTTCAATTCTTAGCTAAAACAATGTTAAAAAACCAAATAATTGTGTTCCGCTGCAACAGCATTAACTACTACAGACTAAATTTAACTAAAATTTAATTAGGCCAGATTTATCTTGGTATAACTAAAAGAGAAATTATTTGACTGGTCCTGGTAGAATATGTATGTAATTAATAAGTGTAAAGTTTTCCAGTCACAAAATAAGCTGTTTATAAGAACTTTTTGGAAATTAAGAACACCAAGCAAACAGCTAATTTGCTAATATTAAAATATTAGGGTCTAGCAGTGAAGCAGTTTGTATTGCTCAAATTCTGGTAACTTACTGAGTACATAAGGATATATACACACATATACATGTGTATTACAAGTCATCTTCACTGTATTTGTGCAATACACACTAAAATCAGGGATTTGCATATGTTCTACATTAAAAAAGTTTACAGAGACATCCAAATACTGCTGCAGTGGGCATGAGAAATTATCTACCCAAATTTAAGCTGAAATAAACTGTTTTCACATTTTTTTTTCACTCATTTAGATCCACGGAGTCATTCATCCCAGCCTGCAAAGCAGAATAGAAATAGCACAGAACGCTGGAACAAGTTCTTCCACTTCTCAGCTGAGTCCTGCTCAAATACCAGGAGCAAGCCCTGCGAGACACGAGCATGCGCCCTGACCCAGCGCCTGTCTCCCATCACAGCTGGCAGAGCCCAGGCCTGTGTGGCTATTTCAGTCACGGCAGCTGCTCTGGCCACAGCTCCCTAGCTTGGGCCATTACAGCTAGAAATAAAGGAAAAGAACTTTAAACATGCACCATGGCGGCATCCAGACAAACTTCATTACAGGGCTCCTTTTATCTTTCTCTGATTGTAACTGAAATTATTTTAATACAGAAGATTTTTCTTGGGCTAAGTGCCTGCTTTGCATATATATGACAGTGCCAGTCTAACTAAAAACATAGGTGCTACAATTTTCCTACTACAATCTTCGTTTTCTGCAGCTTACTATATTGGCCCTACATATAATTCATATCTCAGACAGCTAAATATAATGAAAATTTATATTCAAGAACCAGTAATCATAAAAACCCCCTAATCTTCAGCTAAGAAGGTCACTTCTCTGTGAATAAATATAGAAAAATAATTTCTAGTGTTTAGGTTTTAAACAAATAAAAGGACTGGCAAAGTTCACAGTATATAGCACATATCTACAGTGCACAGTATGTCCGCACCAAGACTTTTCTAACTTAGAAGGTATAGAGACACAAAGCCCCCCAACGAAATCAGCTTTATTGACTTCTCTCTGAAGCAAGGGGAGCACCAGAAGGAAGAATTAATTTTCAAGCAGGTCCAGCAACAAACTAACTACAACAGAACCACTCCATCACTAACAAAAGCAAACATTTTTTAGCAGTGGACAACTAAACACATCCCTGTAAGATAATTTAATACAATCATTACTACAGGAAATAGGTTGAACAGTAACACAACCCATTATTTTTCCTGATACACATTTGTCAAGTCTAACGCATTTCAGAATAGCAAAGGATTATGCATTAGCTTGAATTTTTAGAAAACCTAATTAAGGTTCTCTAATATGGATAGTCTAAGAGTTTTGTTCCAAATATCAGTACCATGATGGTTTGACTGGAGAAATGAAATGTTTTACTTTTAACAGAAACCATGCCAAACTGAGCAAGTCTCATACGGCAAAAGCGAGAGCAGTAGAGCATGTTTAGTCAGTCATTCTTGTCACTGAGCTACGCTACAGCCTCTCACACGAGGTGAACCTGACCTTCGTGACTTACGCAGAAGAAAACGTACTTCACACCAAGAACGATGAGCTTGAGGGATGACACTGTCTATACCCAATACTTTGATATTAATTAACTGCTGCATTCTCTAATGTATAAATTAAGGAGCCTAATTAACATACGTGACCTATAATTATACTTTCAGTCATCTCACTCCACACACACACAAAAAAAGCCTGTTACCCATACTTGCTTACACTCGTCCTGCTTACAACTCAAAATAGAAGAAGTACATATAGTAGAACAAGGAGCATAAATGCAGCATCAGCTCTTGGCTAAACATAATAGTAAGAGCTGCTGTGCACCACTACTGGCATTACCTAGCCCACTTGCCGGCAGCAGTCAGTGCAGTAGCTCAAAGGTTCACTATACCACTTACTAGGTGTGTCACTGCCTGCCCTTTACTCCAACACAAAAGGTGACAGTACATTCCTTTCCATTACTCCTGCTTAACACAAATCATAAAACTACTTTTCATGCACTTCACAGGTTCAAGCAAGTATAATACGTAACGAAAACATTCAAAGGGGCCACAGAAAAAGCGTAAGTTACGGCACCATTGAAAAACGATCATAAGGAAGTTTAATCTGTGGGATACTTGAACTAAAGCAAAAGTGTATACACAAGATAGTAAATTAAATCCAGTTTTTCAAATGTGAAAAACAATGCACACCATAAACTGCAAGTTACTTATACACACTGTGAAGTCGTAAATGGATGGCAGCCATTTAATAAAGTGATTTGGGCATTGTTTTGGAAGTTCAGTTAAAAAAATTGCCTAGCACATGGTCTCAGAAACACAAGTTGTTCCACAAGCAGCAGACTAACAGCCTATAAACACACCCTTTGTCCCACACTTCCTACCCAGCTCCCAGCCCTCCCACAGAAGGGATCCCCAGTTCTCCCCTAAGTCTCCTACGGCATGCTGAGTGAACAGAAGACAAAATACACTGTGCTTAGTCCATAACAGCATACACACCAACACGCTTGCCAACATCCTTGCACCGACTGGGCAGCCAGTTTTAAAAAAGACAGTATCTGCTCTGCTTTCCCCCGGGAAACCTCTACCTCGGAACTATATCCTCTATTCAGTTCCTAATTTTCCTGGAAACAGTAGCAAATTAATCTCTTGAGACTTTTAGCATCTCTCACACACGACTGAAATTGCCCAGCAGATTCAGAAGTTAATGGTGGAGATGGAAGGGTTCGCAGATGGCAATGACAGTCTTCTGTGTTCATAGTACCTACTTTTCCCCTCCCTCTCTCACAGAAATAAGAAACAAAAGAGGAAATTCAAAGTACTGAGAGATGCAGAAGGTAGATACCTTCTGTTCAAAACAAAAAATGTGATTTGATAATAACCCAAGAAGGCAACTGACAAAGCCAACACACACCAACGACTTGGAATAAAATGCTATTGCCACTCAAAAAACCTTGTGGTTTCCAAACTTATGAGGCTGAGGGAACAGGAGGAGGGTAAAGGCATTATCTAAATGACTAGGTCATTCATTCTCACAAGAGAGAACAGAAATCCTCAAAACTGCTACCTACAACTATGCTTTCTTTCTCTCCACCAGGGCAAAACCTTCATTTCACCACAAAATTCAGGCACTCATTCTCCAAACAAGTCTGACAAATGTAAGATACCACCTCTGTCTGGCTGTGTAATATGCCTTGGTTCTCATCCCACCGCAAACCAGACTGAATCCTTCATCCTTTCAAATTTCTCTCGTCCTGTCAGCCTCCTGGTCACACATCTAGCGTGACCTCTCCTACCCGATTCCACTCCTGCTGCTCAGCCCAGCTCCGAAATTAACAGACCCCTCAAGTCAGGAGGGCATCATCAGAAATCAAAATTTTAGGAAGAGCATAAGTTTTCAAAAACAGTTTTTAAAAATTGCAAAAATTTCATTTTAAAACACTGATAGTCAAGTCAAGCTTCCGATCTCAAATTAGTGTAGCCAAGTTTGAGACATCAGGCTTCAACATACAAACTTACAAGACTGACATTCCCTGGCAATTGTGTGCCTACGCCATGCTACATGTTCATATGGATTACCACACATTATTTAAGGCATATCTTAAACAATCTTGCATTAGAATAGAAAGTGGAAAAAACCTACTACTGTTGCATTATGGAAAATATTATAATTAAGCACTGTAACAAGACAGACTACCTACACAGGCTGTGAAATCCCTCTTCACTGGAGATTTTAGAGATGTTAGACAAACACTATTATCTGTACTTATGCAACCAGACCATGGAGGAAACAGAAGAGAAGTAAATTCCAGCCTTATACTTCTGTGAATTTACGTTTCAGAGAAAGAAAAAAAACAAACAACAAAACCAAACCAACACTGCAGTATCCAAACTGATTTTCTGTTCTGAAGAACAGTTCTTCTATTTCACTTACTTTTAATTCAAATTCAAGCAGTGAGCAGTTCCACTAAGTCTACAAACTTAATAAAATTAATACTTAAAACTGCATGCAAGCTACGCACAGATTCTTCTCCTACCCAACAGAGAGCATCACTAACACTGTTTTATTCAGGGCATAAACATTTTGTTCTAAATGAAACTTTACATGCTGCTTGCACACAGACCTGGCTGGGAAAGTTAGATTCTGCTCAGAAAATGCTGGCACATATTCATGGCACAGCCAGACTGAGTCCAAACAGAATATAGCTCCAGTGACAGTAAGCCATCCACGCTATTGTTAGGAATAAAAGATTTCTGAAGAACCTAACATACCAACTTTCTTGTCCCTCTGGTGAGAAAGGCAGAGGAAGGTGGTATCTGTCAAGGAAACAATGCCACTGGCTATACAGACTACCGAGAAATACTTCATGGAATACAAAAAGGCAGGGCGAACAATGATGTAAAAGTCAACAAATTATTTTTTTTAGACAAGTTCGTAACATGCTAGAGAGATGTCATCAAAACAACCACTTATACAAAGCTCACCATGAGGATAACTATAAGGAATGCACTTATGCTTCCCTCTGTCCAGGGTGAAGTGAGGTTTGCCTTCCTTCATCAGAGAAGGACAGGCAGACAATTTAGCCAACCTTTTACACACGGTTCCTTTGAGGTTAAACCATTCATACTGAAGCAATGTATCTGTGCAATGTCTCAGGGCTTGAAATTCAGGCTCCTCGGCAACCAAATGAGCGCAGCTTCCATTTCCTCACAGGCTATGCCTACACCACACAGTGCAGTACAGCAGTACTGGAGTACTGGAGTTTGCTTGGGAACTGGAAGCAGCTGAAGTGAAATATCACAGAGGTTCACACACACTGATTCACCTAATGGAAAAAAGGCTGTTCTCAGCAGGGTGAAAGGCTCTGTGCAGAATCCTGTGCTTTCACAGCTACACTATTTCTTCACACAACTAGACAGTTAATGAAGCCCTAATCTGGTGTACAGGCTGCACTTGTATGTGTGGTTATCCATCTAGCACACCAGTCATGCCCCTCAAGCAAACAGTCTATTTCCTTTTGCTAGGCTATTATTTCTGAGACAGCTCCAAAGTCAAACAGAAAGATAAACTTAATTCTTAGATTACATCTAACTGAGCCGTAAACAATGGGTATAGCTCTAGTAAAGAAGTAGAAATTGGGGTACAGATATGTTTAAAAAAACCTCTTTAATATACAAGATACACAGAGTCAGTCACTAACTCAAACCACTGAATCAGAACTGAGTTGAACAGCCAAAGGAGGCTTTTCCTCATCTCACACAATTCATATTACCAAACAAATTATGTTGAGACACTAAAGTAACTTTAACTGGTAAGACAGAAATAGATAAAGATGCTTCAGTTCACTCATTTTAATTAATTATTAAAATGATCATTAAATAAAAATACTTCAATCTCTATCCAATTCCATTCATGCTGAAGATTTTATGTCCCTGTTGAACCACACAGATACAGACTTACAGAAAGATTCCCAAAGACAAAAGGATATTCTATTTGCTTTAATTTTAGCTTTATACTTTCTGTAAATAATTTACACATCAGACAATGGAACACTGTCTACCCTGGATATGTATAAAGAAGGAAGAGTGGTTTAGTATTGCATATCACAGAAGGAAAGTAAGTGAAACAAGGAAAGATTGTATCTTTAATATCAGATCCATATGAACACCCAAACAAAATTCTGTAGCAATATCAGGGAACAGCTCAAAGGTTCACCAACCACATCTTCACGCACAACCCTCACAATTAACGCATCCGAATCCTCCAAAATATAAGGGCATATAAATAGGTCCCACAGCTGTAAACAAAAGTTTTAGAAAGAAGTATTTCAAGACATTTGAGAAATACAGAACAAAGAGGCACAAACCATTTTTTTCCAATAACTTCTTAAACCCCTTAAACATTATCTAAGACTAGGATCAGTAAAATGTCCTTACTATAGCACTTCTCTTTAGAAGGACTACTATATGATTTAAATACAGTTACCAGATACCTGTTGAGATCTGGATTTTATGGAGGAAGCCAGTAATATTTTTCCCCTAAGGATCGCACGTAATTCTGAATCTAGAGCTAGTTCTTTACTATATGTTCAGTTACAAAGGTGAAGGAAGAACCACCTTCTGTCTTCATTCATATTCCAGATTATGAGTGAAACTGTCACCTACAGCCACACTGTAAGATTTTTTTTTCTCTTTATGCATATCTCTCCTTATGCATATCTTCTTTATGCATCTTTACATCTTTCCTCTCCTGCTCATATTAAACCTAGGTCTTTGTGGAGCTCTCCCCAAGGAGGTCCAGATATTCTCCTCCAGACAGATATTTACAAACCTCTTACAAAAATACTTTCCCTCTGATGTCATGATTTTGCATTTATAAACCCTCAGTCCCATACACTGCTGAGATATAGTATCCATTCACTAATCAGAAGAATTAATAGGGATTTTCAAAGCTACAAAGGCAGCATTTTCACTCTGATGAGAGCATACAGTTCATAATTTGGGGGAGGGGAAAAGAAGAAAGAGTGTTGGCTCTTTCATGAACATAAAAGGTCAGAATTACACATTAGTGTAGCTTCCCCATGTATAGACCTTTTTCTTTTTCCAGAAATGCAGTGTAAACCTAAAATCGGCTGCTAGTTACTTTAACTAGAGCTCAAATCAGCTGTGTAATTACTTTTACAGAGGATTATGACCAAGGTTTTTTAGAAAGTGGATTGTTAAAATTTCACAATTAAAAAATCCATCGTGATGGGAAAATAGGTTCCTACCCACAAAACAACCAAACAAGCTGGCATCACTAATACCCTTTCAACAAGGCAAAACCAGAACTGAAATACTGGGAAAGCTGCTGCCAGGTCAGGATTGAGGTGAATTGGCAAAACAGTGCAAATGGGTTCGTACCCTACCTGGCCAGCCCTTGGCCTGGTTCAGATCCATACCTGCTCCTTCAGTAACCCTTCTCCCTCATCAGGGCAGAGATATTACCAACTCACCAAAGTCTTCACAAAGGGTGGGAAAAAAAAAGCCTACACTTTTTTTAAAACTATATTTGTAAGAAAAGTTGATATGCTGGGCATTCCTGATTCATATGTGCTTTAATACCAAGACCTTTGACCTTCAGAAGTCCCTTCTTCCAGAAAAAAAAAGAAAAAAAAAGGAGAAAAACACTCCTCAAACTACCACAGAGACACTGCAGACATCAACCTAAAATAATGGCAGTCACAGTCACGATGATACAGGCAACATCAATCTTTTCATTTAAATATCTTCCTCAACAAGACCTCTTAAAAAGCAGAAGTGAGAAAATCAGGGACTACCCAGTCAGAGCGATGAAGCAACTTCCTAAACATGTATAATTTACAAGATTTCCCTAACAACGACACCAAGTATCTTCAACTTTGACAAATAATTCAATTTAAGACCTCACCGAAAGGTAATACGGAAACCCTCATCAGTTTGTTGGGTCATCTCAGCAAGCTACAGCAATTTTCTTACAAGGATTCATCTACGAATTCGATACATCAGATTACAAAATAACACTTAAAAAAAGCAAGCATTGCAAATTGTATCCCGATTAGTAAATAGACACCAAAGTCCTAGGAGTCTTCCAAAACTGCTGGAAAACGCATACAGCAAGAAGAATTGCTATTAGTGCCTGACAAAGCTGGGCAGCACTCAGAAGGCTACGACATGCTCATCTGTCACCATGAAGGAAAACCAAAGGATGCCAGACCAACACACATCTCTCTTCCAATGTCACAGCCAAACACCCTACATATCTGACACTGAGCTTCCAAGCAAAAATAAAAATAGGTCTAGAGTGTCCAAAATTATCAATAAGGATGCTCTTAGTATTTATGCTTCCACCTTCTTATTAAAACAATACTCTTCAAGATCTTCCAGCATCGCTCAATAGTGTTTTGCGTTACTGTTCTATGACCACAATGACAATAGAAATCGCCAAATTTTTGCTTCAGATCTCTCCTCCGAGAAAAATATACATTACAGTAAGTCTGTTATAAAATTGCAGCACATGTTTAAGGCCCCTAAACGCAGCGACGCTGGTAAAATTAAAAATGGCTGTGCCCAAAGAACCCACAGCAAAATAGGCACAGCTCTGCTGAAGATTAAAATATATATTAAAAATTCCCGCATTACCTTACAAAGGGCGAGGCATGCAAAACAAAAATATTATGTATTTTTCCGAAACTGAAATAAGCTATTAGACAAGAGAAGCAGATCTGGGCAAAGCACACATCTCGAATGCAGGTCGAGTTCATCTACACAATCAAGAAGATTTTATTCTCCGAGACGCTTAACGTATCGCTATTTCAGAACTCCACCGGGCTTCGCCGCTGAAAGAGATGCACACGACTTTCCTGCGGAGGCGCGGAGGTGCCCCAGCACCAGCGGAGCCCACCCCGCCCCCGCCCCGCCGGCTACTTACCCGCCGCAGTGCCGAGCAGCGGGGCGGCCCCGGCGAGCAGGAGCGCCAGCGCCAGGTGCTGCAGTGAGGCCGGCATACCTGGGAGAGCCTCCGAGCCAGGCAGGAGCGGGGGGAGGGGAAAAAAAAAACACAAAAAACCCCCCAAAAAAGCCGACGACAGGAATTTCCTCCTTCTTTCGCACAGTCTTCCTCGACGCTCTCGGTTTACAATCCCGTCAGGAAGGGCAAATGGCAGCTGAGAGGAGCAGTCTTCGCCCTTACTGCATTACACCCGCCTGCCCTCATGCCTGGGGAGCCGGCCGCGCTCGGCGGACACCAGGGAAGCGCCTGCCCCTGCCTGCCAGCCCCGAGGCATCTCCCCCCGCCGAGGAACGGCGGCACGCTCCCCACCGAGCTGGGAACCGAGTCTATTTCCTACGCAGCTTCCCGGGGTGGCAGAAGCAGCCGGGTGCAGCAGGGAGCATATCCGGAGGCGGGCAAGGCCGGTCCGAGCAGCCCCGCCGGCCGGCCGGGGCAGGCACAGGCAGCGCTACGGGCTCACGGCGGAGCCGCGTCCCATCCTGCTAAGGGTGTCCGTCTCCTCGCTGCCTCACACGCCCGGGAAGGCGGCGGCGATCCCCTCAGTCCCTCCGCGCCGAGGCGCGGCGCCCTCCGCTCTCACGGCGAGGGCTGCGGCTGCATCCCGGCCCATCTGTCTCCCCCGCCGGGCGGGCTCCACCGCGCACCCCCGGCCG
>Ga0065711_1006970_pt1 | contig 16202 bp, 12 predicted proteins | sample Hoacrofraction12_FD_59098 | JGI IMG/M metagenome (GOLD analysis project Ga0065711, IMG submission 59098) | Hoatzin crop microbial communities from Cojedes, Venezuela - Epithelial fraction 12 v2 (version 2) | ecosystem: Host-associated > Birds > Digestive system > Esophagus > Crop | place...
CGGAGGGCAGGAGTCTCTGCCCGAGCAGGGGATCTTGGCTGGCCCAAGGCACAGTGCTGATCCCTCGCTCCGGTTCCCCTGCAGCGACGAACCGCGTGTCAGCGCAGCAGCGTGTGGGCAGAGGGGCTCGGGCACAGCCCGGCACCGTCACAGAGCCCAAATCCACCCCTCTGCAGCTCTCACGCTGCGCCGGCCTATAAAGACAATTCGCCGCTTACACAAACGCTGAAGCTTTGTTACTCTCTGCAAGGGAAAATGATGTCTGTGGGCGAAAAAGCCATTACCACAAAGGTCTGAGATGAGGAAAGGAGAATTCGGCTCTTGCCTCTCTCTGCCCCAGAGGTCTGGTGCGACGTCAGACAGGTTGCTCAGCCTCTCTCAGCACCAGAGCAGCAGATCAGAGCAGCTTCTGGGCAAACGAGATGGCAGACTCTTTGGGGCAGAGACTTTGCTTTTGGCTGTGGTCAGAGCCCATCACAGTTGGGCCCTGCACTTGGCTGGCAAATACAGACCCCAAGGGAGTTACAAAATAATAAGAAAAATTATAATGAACTGCTTGGAAACAATCAGGATTGCGATGAATGCATGCTGATTCTAAGAATTACNATATATTCATAAAATTCAGAGGTTTTTACTCTAGGAGGGCAAGATCATGACCACCACCATTTATTTTACAGCTCAACCTTGGACCGGATAAAATGGTAATCGACCTCACGGATCCAAATCGCCCCCGGTTCACATTACAGGAGCTGCGAGATGTATTGCAAGAGCGTAACCAGCTGAAAGCTCAGCTTCTTGTGGCGCAAGAGGAGCTGCAGTGCTATAAGAGGTATATCCTGAAGTCAGCAAAGAACCAGTAACAACTACTTCTTGTCTGGGGAGCTTACCGGATCAGCGTAGCAGGTTTGAGCACCTAGACTGGGCCAGGCACTCTCTAGGCATTGAAGAGACACCGGTGCTCCCAAGAGCCTACAAATGAGCAAAAAAAAATGGGGGAATGATGAAATCTCCACGCAGCAGAATGTTAAAACTCTTACTCTGTGCAGTTGGCAGCCCATGCCCGTAACTGCCCCGCCGTAAGCCCACGTACAGTCACTCCTGCTCCACATCCCAGCTGGGTTCTCATGCACGCGAGCGCATTTACGCAATGGCAGCAGGCGCAGGCGTTCTGTTCTTGCCTAAAGCCACACCACGTACCAACGAGCACGGGGGTTTCCACCTCAGCTTTAGTAAAAATTTCCTTCCTCCTCCGGCTTGCCGTGGGGGACGCTGGCTTGCCTACGGCTCCTCTGCTCCGCAGCGGGTACGGCGCTGATCGAGAAAGCAGTCTTAGGCCCTTTCATCATCATTCAAGATAAGCTGCGGGGGTTTTTGAAGACTGCCAGCAGAGGGTTGTGCACTTGAACTATGCAAAGCAAGTGCTTTCAGAGAAAGATTTTGGTCTTTCCAGAAGGGACCAGCCTGGGAGAATCCGTGCGAGCCAAAGGGTGGGATGGAGGAAGGGCCTTGCTCTCGGTGCTGCCAATTCCTTCACCTCCAAGGCTGCTCTTCCCCTTATCATCAGGTTGTAGTTTAAACTCTTTGGGGCGAGAAACTACTTAATCTAGACACAAAATGTCTGAGCACACTCGATTTCTGTCGAGATAGCTCAGCAACAACCCCTTAGATACAGTAAGCCCGCCCTTTGCCTCGTCCGTAACGGGCAGGTTCAGCCAAGAAGTCGAACTTAAATCCCAGCAGTCGGTTTACAGACTGCTTGGGAGCACTTCTCACCGCACCATCAGGCACTGCTTCCCCAGCTCGACTGCCTGCCGCTGCTGGGCAGCCCGCAGAACGGCTGCTTGCTTTGATTTCCTGGCTGTGTCGCACAGCTTGTTCCAGGACGAGTTAAAGATTAACAGTGTGAATGTTTTCAGGTTTTGGGTGACTTAAGTCACGGTGCTGTGCACCCAGAGAGCGCGTCAAGGCTGCTTTTCACTTCAAGTAATTCTGTGTGGTTGTCTCCTCATTCAGCGTTACAGCTTAAGCCAAAAACCATCCTCCCTTTAAACATTCAGAGAAAATACTGATTATAATTGTACGGCCATAAAGAGGAGCTGTGCAGGGGAATAGGATAAATACGTGTTCTAAAATGTCTTGTGTGTATTGGAAATCAGCTCTGTATAGCACCAGGTAACCGATATCCTCCCAGGGAACGGCTTAAAGTGACTTACGATGCTTGGGGGTTGCATTTTTTGTCACGATTTCTGAGTAGAAGTTACTGTGCAGACATTAGCGATCTGCAGCGTCACAAACTGCTCACGGTCCCGTTTCTCTAAGAGAACCTGCCGCAGAGTGACCCTGTGCCAGATGAATGAAACACCGGGTTCTAGATGCTCTCCTTTATTTTCATTTCCAAGGTCCAGATGGGTGTTGCTTAGCTATTTCCAGCTTTCAGCTACTGCAGTCACAAGCTGTGATCCACTCAGCTCTCCAGATAAATGAGGTCAGCTCAGGACAGCAAGCTGGCAAGCTGTGAAAACATAGCGTAGTATGCGAGCTGGTAAAATCTAACCCGATTCCAGGAGGGGAAACATCCTTTGGTAAAACTGAAGCGTTTCCCTGAAGCAGGCAGTTACACCCGTGTAGTGCGTGGCAGCATCGAAGCAGGATGACAAAATCTACAGCTCAGGCAAAGCCTTTTTTTTCTCCTCTCTAGGATGGAAAGAGGAATGGGCACCTGCCTTGCAGGGAAGCTGGGAACTCCCACCTGTCCCAGCCACGCGGTGCGTGCCTTCGTGGCTGCGCTGAAGGTACCGCAGACCCACCCACGCAGAAACTCACCGTCTCTGTCTGCACCCTGCTGTTTTCTTTGGACTCTTGTACAAATCCAGCGTGTAATTACACTTCCCTTCCACTCCTGTCACGATTTGCCATTCATCCTGTGTGGAGAAGTCAGCTCATTGCTTTTTTGGTGTTCTCTTTAAAGCACAGCCTAAGCAAAACTACACTGCAGCATTTAAGGAAAAGAAGAGCAATTAATTCCAAGAAATAACCCCGGATGCCATCCCTGTCCTGCGAGCCCCCATTCACCCACATCCCAGGCTACGCAGCGAGGGTTTGACATATGCATTGCCACGCCATGCACAAACCCATGAAAAATAAACAAACCCTCTTCTCTCTTCCCAGTGGGATCATCTCACAGAGAAGGGACCAAACTGAAGAACCGGAAAAAGAGGCCAGTGGCAGCAGCCCTGCCACCAGCAAGGACACCGCAGAGAAGACGATCATCAAATGGCTGTAAGTTCGTCTGCACCTTTTTTTGGGCAGAACAGGGGAGAATAGGGCATGCTTCGTACCTGGTGAACCGGGGATGAATTCTGAACCTTGGCCTAGCTGGCTGGATATTGTTTTCTCCTCCTCTCCCTGTAAAATTAAAACACAAGAAATCCTTCCCTGTGGAAAAAGCACTCCACAGGAAGGTGACCTCCACCCAGGCTAAGTGGGGCATCACTTTTTTCCTAGGAAAAATAAGCATTTCAGAGCAAAACTATGTGCTGCTTGCCTCCCCTGCTAGCGCATGAAGGCTCGTGTGTGGGAACACGCCAGCTGTCCCTGGAGGTTTGGTCACATTGTATGGAGCAGCTGTACGCAGTACCCACACGCTCAGGCTGCGCCCCGAAAGTTCCCCAAAATAGCAGAACGCGTCAACGCGGCCATCTGACTGCATGTTCCTGCTTTTCCAGTTGTACATTGTTTCCTTTTTGTTGCCTTTTTTTTTTTTTCTTTTTTAGGTTCTCTTTTAAACATGGAAAATGAGTATCCTGGAGACCACTTCTGCTGAGACATGGCACTGATGAGAGCCCCTAAGGCATTAGGGGCATCAATGATTGGAAGACAAAGCATCACTCGTACTGTAAAGGATAAGCAATCTCATAAAAATGGTGTTGTATAATATTCCTCCAGAACAGATTTTACTTTGCTGGTTTAGAAACTCTTTCAGACAGACACTTTTTGTATTTCTTAGATTCCAGCCAGATATTACCCACATGTTGAGAATAAACATTTATACAAAGATGATTTTTATTCTTATTAAAAGAGCCTGTGATGATCTGTACTACCAGTTATTTATCCTGTCCACCTATCAAAATGCTCAGCCCAGATGATTTTGCAAGATGAAGGTCTTTAAGAGCAACGTGCCATTGACAAGGGCAGTTGCAGAGAGGTGCTGGGAAGGAAGAACCCATTCAGTTTGCAGTCCCCACTGCTCTTTAGCACAAGATAATTTCTTTCTGCAAACACAGAACTGCTTGAAGAAAGCCCCAGCATCGTTTTTTGTTCTGGGTCTTTCTTTGCATTAGATGGGCGATTTGGGGGCAGCAGCCTGTCCCGCCCCAGCAAAGGAGGGCGCAGTTGGGCTGTGACAGCAGAGCCCCCGCACACGCAGGAGGGGCCGTTTGGGGCCGGGATGAAAGATGGCAGAGAAGAGCACAGCAAGGGAAGAAAAGCTGCTGCATCGTGCTCTGCCACCATGAAGGACTGATGTCTTTTCAGAGGTGCAGACATGCTCAAACTGGAACAGATGCACCAAGCATTTAATTTCTGACAGCTGTAGGTCTCCTGGGGTAGACAGTTGTATTTTTCGCAAGCTCTGTTCTTTCAGTCAACTGTCACAAGCTCTGTATTAGCCCAAGTAATGAGATTTATCGCTAGTGGAAGCATACAGGGCAAACAGAGGAATAGGAAAGAAGCCTGAAATATACCAATTAGGTTCCACGTTTAGAAAAGCAGAATTTCAAGAGGAGGAAAGTCTGAACAGACATAAAAGGAGCAGTGACAGGTATCAAACTATGATCTTACTCTCTTCAGAAGTGAAAGCAGGCTCTGAAATCCTTTGATTCCCTCTCACACACTAGGCAGCATGAAAAATGTAGGACACTTCACACGTCCGCTCAGATGCACAATGCGAATGCACCTTTGCAGGTAGAACTGCAGGGTCCTTTCAGAGAGAATTTGTTAGCAATTGTATGTTAGCAAGGCAACATCAAAGCTGTCTGACCTAAGCAAGCTGGTTTAGCCAGGCACAGAACTGCTGAAGTAATTTTGCCCTCTTCAAAATACTAATAAGCCTAGGCCATGTCCCCGTGACATATTTTCTAGAGCACGATAGCAGGGAAGGGAGTTACTGCATTTCCTTAGTAGAGGATTCGTGTTTGGGGGAGGGGGGGAACCAAACAACCCAAAAAACCCACCACAAACCCCCCCAATCAATCTACCGTGCATCAGCAGCAGCCAGGATACACCTTGGAGCTGAAGAGAGCTGTTCACATGTGCTCCGAACACCATCCTCGTCTGTGGTTTATCCAGAGATGTATTTTCCAATCTCCTTTAAAAGGCAGGCGGGAGGAGGACCTACACCCCAAAACACACCGCTCACTCTGCGGAGCCTTAATGAAACAACTTCAGGTAATAAACTGCACAGATTACACAGAGCCATGCAAAAGGAACTGCCTGCCACGGAGGCACGGAAGAGTGTAACGTAGCCCTAGGCCACTCTTTGCAGTTAGTGGAAGGAGTCAATGAAAGCTGCAATTATTCTTTTCATTTTACTATTGAAGATGTTCTTTATTAAGAAAAAAAAGTAGGAGTTCACCAGTTAGAGAGCACCTCAAACTTTTTGGGCAAGTCTTTTTCTGGAACCATCAGTCTCGCATCCACACTGGTGCCAGGCGGAGGAGCCGCACAGCTTTCCCTCCAAAGGGGGGCACACTTCTCGGCTGTGGCTGCACCAGCAGTGGCTGCAGTCCTGTTGGAGCAACACCGCTGCCCCGGCAAAGCCCCATGAGCCTGACGGCAGCAGTTCAGCTCCCAAGCCAAGGGCATCTTTCCCCACTAAGTGCTCTACACTTTGTTAAAAGACAAAGCCTTCCTATAAAGGCAGAGAAAAATCCAAATAGCATATTTATGTAAAAAGTATTTTGAGATCTATGAGATATATATATCAGTTCCTAGAAAAGTAAAGGATACATATCCAGTGCAACATCAGCTTTATTACCATCTTCTGATGCAGTGCTACTCAATTACCAGTTAAGCGTTTCAGAAAAGACAATTTTCTTTTCATGTAAAATAGGGAGAGATCCTTCCCCTTTCTTATTTACAAGAGTGATGCGGAAGAATGGAGGTTTTAAGCTGTTTGACCTAATACAGAGCAAACGTTTAAATAAAAAAAAACAAAAAAGAAGCATTTTATTCCAATTTTGACTTATGGGAAGTGCTCTGGTGAAACAGGATACTGTACACTGCTGTGGTCTCTGTTACCGAGACCAGAGAAAAAAAAATCCGTACCAACACAAATGAAGTCAGCCAACCAAGCTTACCTGTAACTCAGTACCTGTAAGGTAACAGGTCTCCAGTTAAATCTTCAGAAATGTTGAAAGTACACAGGCTGTCTCTGATGAGCTTGCCTTGTGTTCAGCGGTAAATAATACAAAGCATTTAACGGCTAATGATTTTCACAGCTTTCTTTCGAAATGCTAATGATCTGCAACAGAGACAGGTACTATAGCAGCCACTTCATCAATAATAAATATATTCTTTATTTTACAGAGACATTGTCTTCAAGTTTTTAATTTAAAAAATACATCACTAAGCCACCTCTCTTGCTGCTGGAGCATACAACCAGGATGTTGCTGCTATTTGACCTATCACATAGGCAAGCACGTAAGATTGTCCTAGAGGGCATCAGCTGGAACAGCAGCAGCCTTCAAGACATAAGGAACAGAAGACGTGAACAGAGCCACAGATCCCTTGCTGACATCTTCCAGCAGCAAGCGTGGCCAATGGCTCACAGCCATTTTTCATCTACACACGTGCCAAGCCTGCCTTGGCAAAAATTCCAACTGGTAAGAATTCATCTTTAACATAAAGGACCTGCATTGTATTGCCCGCCTATACCACAGATTTGGTTCTCCAACAGTAATGTCACAAACATCCGCCAGATGCCAAGCGCTCAACTCCCATTTAAGACAGTGGGACCAGACCATGCTGGACAGACCTACAGGACCAGGCAATAAGGAATCTACTTTCTTCATTGCATGAACTCCATTGTTACAGTCTGAAGCTGCATATGAAGATGACTCCTATTTTTGGAACCGCCATGCTCTACTTCAAGCATTCACAGTAAATAAATAGCTTCTGATGTGGCTAATTAGCATAGGAAGGTAATAAAAAGATTTTTGGAGAGATCTTTTACTTCTTTAAAATCCTCTGGGAGACACCTCCAAGAATCAGCCATCAACTATAAAAAGGTACCATCTTAAATTTTAGAAAATAAGTAACATCAAACATTGATTCTCACTGTGAAGTTCCGTCTTCACATTTCTAATCGTTATTAACCCAGTCTATCAAAATCCATCCTCATTTGGCTTGGAGTCATTTCTCTGAAGAAAGCAGCCAAATTTTACCATCCATTTCCCTCACCGCCAGTGCATTTAAAGTTCACTGCCACCATGAGATATGACACTGGAAAAAACTGGATCCCTACGACAAATTATTTGAGAACAATAGTAGCATCCATCTCCAAGAAGCCTGTCAGCACGGGGTTGTAAAAAGCAGTCTGACAAGCAGTCACGCCATTGGATGTACGAGTACAGAAGTATCTCTGCTGTCGTAAAGCTAACGCCAAGTTCATCGTCCCACAGAGCGGAACATGAAATTTCACTGCAAAAGCAGAAGCGCAACCCCAGTGATTAAGTTTCTGTGCAAGTCTGACTGCATGCTCAAGTGGCACTGGTCACTATGCAGAAGTATTCAAATTTTAGGGAGGGTTTCCTTTTATGATATAAAACTTTTGGCAATCTAGGTTCAATTATTCAAGCCTGCCTGGAAAACTGTAATAGGTATTTTAAATACTGCAAAGCAAAAAAGTAGTTTTTAAGGAGCTCAGAACACCATAAGCAGTCCACTAAAAGCTGAGGGAAGTGCGGACAGGGAAAAAAATTCCACTGACTCCTAGTAGAGAACTCAGTCCAAAAAAAACCAAAACCCCAAACAAAGATGAATTAGTGTTTCAGCCATGGATGAGCTTCAATGGAAGCTTTGCTTCTGTCTCCATAGTCATACAACAGTTCTTCACCCGCTTTAATGTCTCTGGAAGCTATCAGTATGAGATGAGGCACACCATCAATGTCATGAAGCTTTGTTTGACAATTGCCACATTTGCTGTGATTAATCAGTCTTCCCAGACGATTCGTTTCTTTTGTAGCATCAACACTGGAAGAACAAGAACAGAATGCAGGATTGCTGCACCTCACACAATCACATTTGTGGACAAAAACCAAACTGCAAATTAGATAAAGACGAGGAATCCACACAAGGCTTGAAAAATGAAGGAAAACCAGAACATTACAGAATATTCACACGTTTAAACAGACAGCACATAACATGGCAACGCAGGTAAACTAAAGCAATTCTGGGAGATTTTTAAGTTAGCACAAAATCCAGAAAATGGGCAACTTTGGACTATGTTTTTGAGCTGCCTGCTTCCAAGCAGCTCCCAACTGTTCATGAGGAATAGCAGAATCCAGATGTAGAACATCACCAGAAAGGCTTCATACCTTAAACACCCTCCCCTCAGGAAGGCTGCGTCCAAGCTAAATAGCATCCGCTGAGTAAGCCAGCAAGAGTCTCTACTCACATGGAAGGCTGAGAATGCCTAAATATTACATGCCCAACTTCCAGAGACCTGGATGCTGAAGCTCTAGTGCCTCTCATTGCACAAAGAATTGTTATGGCAGCGATCACTGTAGCATCCAGACTGCAATTCAGACACTCCGCATATCAGGCGCTTCAAGGTAATTAATATACAAGTTAAGTGACCCACACTCCAGTATCCAGTAATATCAGGCGAGGAGGAAAGAACACTGAGTAGTTGCTTAGAGAGGACTGGAGTTTAGGGCAAATGAAATGGCAAATAGAGTGAAAAAGCATACAGGTGGGGTGGGTGTCAGGTACCAGAGAAAGAAGACGACCCATCCAAAGACAGCTGAAGGAAACGTTACTCTTCCAGAGAGTTTGTCCATATTGCTTTTGAAATAAAATCCTTGCAACTCAAGAAAAACAGTTAATTTCACAAGTGAATGAATTTAGGTAGAAGTCCACAGCAGAGGCAGAAGTCTCATCCAAGCAGATACAAGTCTCCACATAGCTTGTGCTGTACTGCAGGGACAGGGATTTGAGTCACCTGCCCTTCCTTTTAGCCCCGAGGTACAGGAGGCTCTTGGACCACAAAAGAGTGCTCCAAAAAGATTTCCTAATTCATGGTTCCCACTATTTTTTTTTTCTTTCAAGAAAACAAGACTTAGCAGCATTCAAAGCCTCTGTCACTCAACTACCACGCTTAAGGGAAGAGAAACTTACCAGTACGTTTTGCTGAGGTACTGAAAATAGTACATATAGCAGCCTGTGGATGGATCTTGAGCATACACAGCTTCTCGCTTTTTAGCATCAGTGATCTCTATGAGATCCCCATGATATTCAACTACAAATTCTCCTCGATTAAAGTGTTTAGTAGCGATTACTCCTCTCCCTTTACCATCGATGTAATCAATCTGTTGAGTTGAAAGGAAAACTAGCTAGGAAATTAGAAAGTATTTACATGCAAGTTACTAGGAAACGAGTGATTTCACATTAACAAAATGCTACAGCAGGGTATTTGTGTGTACTGCAGACAAAGCTGTAGATGCACAATGCACAACATTGTGGAAGAAATATAGGAGGAGTTCGGGACACACTCAGTTACCAGGTATTTCGATACAAAGTCTTCTAATCAAAGAACTAAGAATTACTTTAAGTAGACCACACACAGAGAAGAGTTCTCTGGTTTTCCTTTTAAACTCCGTATTAGCTGCGGCAGTAAGCTTTTCCACTTCAGGTTCACTGTCACCATTAGCATGCACAGGTTAAACAGAGGAACAGAAAAACTGATCACAAATTACACTTATCACCCACCAGAATACTTTATCATTCCTGCCTCCCCCTGTAAACTGGACAACTCCAAGAAAGTTCTCCTATTGCTGTCGTAGATGTGACAGTGTGAGCGGCAGGCTGCTGCTTTTCAAAAATCACAGCTCTCCTGCACTTCCAGGAGCCATTTCTGCTTTAAATTCTAAAAAAGGTGATCAGAGTAACCCAAACACTAAGCACCTGGTCCCAATAACTAGTATTTGCTAGCAGTGGGAGGAAAACCAGTACAACCCCTTATCCCAAGCACCATAATGAAGACCCACAGCGACTGGCTGTAAACGGGCTAAGAGAATTTGTTACCATACAGACAGTACAGAGGGTGATACCTTTAAAACACATGACGATTAAGATGCTGTATCTAACCCCACTCCTGGAAGCTAACCCAAGAAATGAGATATTAAAGGCAGCAAGTGCATTTTCAGTAAAGACTGTAAAGCCCCTTCAATATTTATGACTGAGCCTGGCCGTACATGTTCTTCAGAGCCAAATACTGCCCATCCAAAAGGAAAGACAGCACGGTCCAATTTTGCTGCACTTCCATCTTACCATGAAGGAACTGCAGCAGTTCTGAGACTGAGTTCTGCTACTTTCTACTTGAACAGAGTAACAGCAAGATACTGTCTATAAACAGTATACGGCTACTCAAGTTGGCATCACAGTTACCTTCATTCCTTCTTCTTTCCCACTTGCAATTAGCTCATCTATTTTCCTCCTCTCCTCAGTCTGCAGAATAAATAAGAACAAATAAAACCACAGTATTGTTGATAGTTTTTTGTAGCTTATTCTATAGCTAAAGGGAAATCATTAGCCAGTAACACTCGTTTTTCTAAACCATCCCATATTTCTAGCAAAACTGCACGGTAAAGAGACAGATTTCTGCCCCTCAAAATATATAAGCAGCTAGATTCTACCCTAGAAGAACTGGATCAGCATTTCCAAATTTTAAGAATGTTCTTAACAATACTTTCAGTGTATTTGTATTTGGCCAATGGAAACCATTTACAAATAGTTATGCACTTCCTCAAACGTTCAATTCACCGGCAACGTTGTAAGTGATGTTACTTTAACAAAGAAGCACTACCTCCAATTCAGATTTGCTCTTCCTGGAACTTCTTCTAACTGGGTAATAATCTGTCACTTTCCGATTTGGTGTTCTTCCTTGCATTCTAAGGGATAAGAAAAATAGAGAACACGTGTATTTCAGACTATTTGTGAAGCGTCACCTTAGGATGGAGGCATCTGTAAGAAATTTTTATTTTCAGCTTGGTATGTTGAACAGTGATCAATATTAATCAGTGTTTCTCATCAATACTCTTCCCTTCAAGCCAGAAGCTAGATCCCCTTTTCTTCCTCACGTTATTTCCACTACTTCAGTACTAATTCTCTAACAAGAAGAATGAGATGCCATTGGAAACCAGCTGAGGTCACGTTACAAGTCTGAAGCCCCCCTGTGTGCCCTGCCAGAAGGCACTCTAAAATTTAGGTCATGAAAACTGCTTGCAAGGAATTCATTAAAGTTGGGTCACATTACTCCAATATCATGCGAAAGAGCATCAGTTCAGCCAGGAAGCCTCCAACTGTAATTAATCTAATATTCTGTTTCTGACAAGATACATTCCCATTTGTCCACAGAAAAGTAGGTCATAACGGCTCATTAATTTCTTTTTCTATAGGTGATGAGCAAGTATTTCACTTGAGATAAAGTACACTAGCCTTGCTTTCAAGAAAAACAAAAGTCCTCTGCAAGGTAGATAAACACTTTAGGCGCTGGTCTGTATTTTCAAATACATTATTCTCGAGAAAACAAAGACGTCTCCTCAAGATTTGCTCCCCTCAACATAACCATTTGCTTAAAGGCAACAAGAGTAACATTAATTACAGGTCTGACTGTAGTTCCTGAAGCAAAAATGCAGATCAAAGCCTCCTGGTGCAAAAGGACATACTGAAGAAAAGCTTTTACAATTCCAGAAGTCACTTACTTTCTCCTTGGTCCACGTTTTGCTTTAACCATCTTTTTCTGAGCTGGCTTTGCATTGGCCTCATCAGCACAGTCTGAGGGCAGAGGCATCTTTTGAGTTTCTACAGTTTCTTGCTTTTGATCAGAGAAGGGCACCGAAGCATTGCACCCACCTTCTTTATCTTTCTGGTCTTCTGATTTCATAGCACCTTCAATTATATTGCCACCATTCTTTTTTTCTGGTGACAGGAAAATAAAGTAAGGCTCTGAACTTAGGATCATCTATACCAGAGTGCTTTAAATGAATTCCAATGGTTTCTAGTCCAAGTTTCTAGTTCTGTCAAACAGGAGAAAGAGGAAGGGAATGATACAATTTCTTTCTGCTAGAACCTAGATAGGCTGTTACTCAGCTTCTGACTAGTCATTGCTACAATACACATAATACAGAGGGAGGGGTGAGCAGAGACAGGGTAAAACAGAGCCCAAGCACTTCGTCACATTAGGTTTGCAAGTCGGAGTTTTCCAAACCTGAACATGCAGCACCTTCAGTGCAGCATTTGAAACAACTGCACAGTTTGCATCTGGCATACTAAATTATCAAGTTGCCATAAGCTAATCAACATCCCGCAGTGACAAGGGAGACGAAGCCTCTCTGGATCCTGCACTACTGTGATCTGTAGCTGCGGACGCTGGTACCAAGCAGCAAACACCACTCAGACAAAATCCACAGGAGCTAAAGGGCTGGCACTTACAGGAACTCTACTCCACACACAACCAACATTTTCTTGGTTGCGTACATCCTACCTTGACATGACCACATCCTCCTGCTCAACCAACTGATTTAGAGGTAGGTGAGCATCACTTAAAGCTGAATAAGGTTTTTATTTAAAGCCCATCACCAGGTTCAACAGTCCCATCTGCTGAGACAGATGCTTCAGCCTCACTGGAGAAATGAAGCACAGCTGCAAGGCCACAGCAGTGGGACAAGCTAAAGCCATCTTCACTTGTCAAAATTGGAGAGCTAAACTAGGAGCTAAAGGCCTTAAGTTTCCAGAAAACCTGGCACTCCCTGTGTTGAGTAGGACTTAAAACACCTGCTTGCTAAAAGGGTTTGTGTCAAAATACTTTGACAAATTACTAAGGTTGTTAAATGCACTTTTAAAACACAAGCCAGGTTTTTTTTGCCCCCCTCCATAAACTCCTGGAACATTCCCACTCCTAGTTACTACAATGAAGCATCTACACAGCCTGGCACTCAGCATCCACAGTCTGTGCTCCTCCTTCTCACTGCCTTTGTTTCATCCTGAATATTTAAGAATTGTTTCTTCTTCTACTAGTACCTCTACCTTGTACCTGATTTGACTTTGAATTGTCTTTATATAAACAAGTATAAGTAGTCAAATTATAGAATAAACCAGTTTTAGGTAATAAAACAGACCAACAAAGTAATTAGGAAACTGCCAAACACTGACCTGAATAAACAGAGTAGTAACAGAATTGCAGGGAGATTAGGGCATATCGACAAGGCAAGTATTAGCTTTTTATACCCAGGGAGACAATACAAACATAGCTAGACAAAAAACAGAGGAAAATTGCCTGGTAAACCTATAACCTGAGTTTTGAACAGGACAAGGACACCCTTGTCTTTGTAGAGTCCCAGTCTGCCAACAGAGTTGTAGGACTGGGAAAGCAACTGGGTCAAGGGAGCTGCCTGGCCTTCTTGACCATGTATTGAAGTCTTCAAACTGGGGGTGGAGGGAGCACATTTAATGAGGCAAGCAATCCAAAGATCAATCTTACCATCTCCTTTCCTGTAGGTTTCATTTAGTGTTTTGCCCTGACATTTCACCTCGTGATACATGACAGAGTTTTCTTCTTGAAGCGGGGGGCGAGCACCAGGAGTTTTGTTAGGGTTCAGGTAGCTGTAGATTTTGGATTGACCAATAAACACATTCTCCTAGAACAGACCCACACAAAAAATCAGTACATCACAGGAATGCCAGGTACATCAAATCGGTATTCAAAACACGCTGCGAAGACCAGGGCTGACAACTGACCACGCTCATGCAAGTTACACCGCTTTAGTGCGACACCCTTGCTCTGTGGCTATTTCTACTAAGCGAAAACAAAATGGTGGTAAGCACTCAGAGAGCTTTGCTAATGCAAACTCTCCGTCCAAGAGGACTTTCATATGCAGTGTGGCAGGATGGGGTAGTCATAACCAAGTCCAGCTTTCACCCTCTGCTTCACAGTATGAACTCTGGTGCTAAAAAAAAAAACCAACCCTGAGCTCCTCAGGAAGAAGGCGGCCTCAAAGAGTGCAAGCCAAAAAAAACACTAATAACACAGCAAAAATTGCCCAAGCCTAGAACATAGCCCTCATAGCCACAGAGGTATGAGCTTACCCAAACGCTCTCATGAGGTGTCAAATGTTACTGCAGTTAATTATATGCTCTACTGGGCAACGCAGAAGACAGCAATCAGTTTTGCACAGTCTACCTTGAATGACACCTCGCAGTGAAGTCTGGGAGATAAACAACACTATCTTTTCATCCACTATATTTCACTAAATCGAGTGTAAAAGTCGTTCATGGTAAAAGAAATATTAAAGAGTCTACACAAAGCACTTATGCCCAGCCGGGAAAATGGTAAAACCCTCTGGCATGGTCAAACACCAGAGACCAGAGTCCGTACACTGGCTTGGGCTCAAAGAAATCAGCAGTGAGCAGTATCAAATTTACCAAAGTTTAGTGGAGTCGTGTCACCTTTGCTTTTACCGCCTCCTGCCACCTCGCCAAGCATGACTACACAGCATGTGTAGGGCACACAGATTTCAACTGCGAAATCTCAGTGTCTGGACAAGCAGATGCAGCTTGGCCGGAATGAGTTTGTCTTGGCTGTATTTTGACTCAACTAAAAGCAATTTTCAGACATTGCAAGCCAGTTCAAGCAACAAAAACATGCATCCATTTTTTTAGAAAAGCATACAAAGGTTCCAATTAGTTAAAAAATAGCTCAAATATAGGTGACTAAACAAATACTCCAGTATATGTAGTCACACAAACAGTAAAAGAAGTAAACAAAGCACACAATAGAATACATAGGATAATTTTAATAATTAGCATAATCATGAATAACAAACTTAATGCGTACATAATTCACACACAAAATAAGACCAGTTAAAGGCTCAAATCTCAGTCCACAAATAAACTTTACTACAGATTACAGTAGAACAGCCTGAGAAAAAGCCAGTCAGTTAGACACTCCCTGAGCCCCAATATTTCCAAAAGGCCTATGAAAGACATGACTTGCTTATTAAAAAAAAAAAAAAAAATGGGGCTTTTAAGGATGAAACACTATGAAAGCACTTCATTTTAAGAATCGCAAACAGCAAACCCTGCACTGCAAAGTTCTCAAGATTTAGTGAAGAGTTTAAAGCCGGGTGTTTCCGGAGCAAGGCAGCAGCAGCGAAGTGCAGCAGTCCACCTGCCAGCACAGCCTTCTGGCTCTCAACACACCCTTAACAGGAAACCAACAACTAGTTTTCCAGCGTAGCTTCCTCCCCTCATTCCCAGCTCCCTGCCTGCTGCGCTCTTGGCGCAACCAAGACGTGGCTGCCACGTCTTTGTCTGTGCCAGGCTTGAGACCCTCGCGAGCAGCGGTTTTCTCGGCACAGCAGAGCACACGAAGGGCTGCTGAGGAGCTCGGGAGTTTGATGCAATATCCACGATTATTTCCATGGCATGGAGGGATTGCCGAGCCCAGGGCCTGGCTGCTCGCTGACAGCCGCGGCAGCGCCCTGCGCTTGCAGGGCAGCTGCGGCTGGGCACGCGGAGCCAGGGAAAGAGCCCGATTCCACTTAAAGTTAACCGGTTTGCGAACGATCCGAGAAGCCCCAGCAGCCAGGCGCCCGGGGCCGCACGGCTCCCCGGGGCAGCCCACATGCCGCCTGGCTCGCCCCGCGGGGGGAAGTGGAGGGCGCAGCAGACCCCGAGAGCCGCCCGCCCCAGCCCGGGCAGTGCTTACCCCGCCGGCCCGGGGGCGGCCGGGGCCCTTCCTCTCGGCGCTCTCGGAGCTGGCCTTCTCCGCGCCGCCCGCCCTGGCCTTGGGCATGTTCTTCCCTAGGAGCAAAGGGGGAAGATCGGCGACTGAGCCATGTCCGGCACGGCCGCCCGCGGTCATCGCCCGGCCACCGCGGCCTGCGCCATGTTTAAAGGGCTGGATGCGGCAGGGCGAGCCGCGG
>Ga0065711_1041371_pt1 | contig 16202 bp, 8 predicted proteins | sample Hoacrofraction12_FD_59098 | JGI IMG/M metagenome (GOLD analysis project Ga0065711, IMG submission 59098) | Hoatzin crop microbial communities from Cojedes, Venezuela - Epithelial fraction 12 v2 (version 2) | ecosystem: Host-associated > Birds > Digestive system > Esophagus > Crop | place...
TTTGGCCCCATCCTCCTGACACCCACCCTTCAGATATTTATAAGCATTTATAAGGTCCCCTCGCAGCCTTCTCTTCTTCAGGCTGAACAAGCCCAGCTCCCTCAGCCTCTCCTCATAGGAGAGATGCTCCCGTACCCTCACCATCCTCACAGCCCTCCGCTGGACTCTCTCCAGTAGCTCCTCATCTTTCTTGAACTGGGGAGCTCAGAACTGGACACAATACTCCGGATGGGGCCTCACTAGGGCTGAGTAGAGGGAAAGAAGAACCTCTCTCGACCTGCTGGCCACACTCCTCCTAATGCACCCCAGGATGCCATTGGCCTTCTTGGCAGCCAGGGCACACTGCTGGCTCATGGTTAAACTGTCGTCCACCAGGACACACAGGTCCCTTTCCACAAAGCTGCCTTCCAGCAGGTCTGCCCCAAGCCTGCACTAGTGCATGGGATTGTTCCTCCCCAGGTGCAGGACCCTGCTCTTGCCCTTGTTGAACCTTGTCAGGTTCCTCTCTGCCGAACTTTCCAGCCTGTCCAGGTCACGCTGAATGGCAGCACAGCCTGCTAGTGTATCCACCACACCTCCCAGTTTGGTGTCGTCAGCAAACTTGCTGAGGGTACACTCTAACTCTTCATCCAACTCATTGATGAAAAAGTTGAACAAGGCTGGGCCCAGTACTCACCCCTGGGGGACACCACTAGTTACCAGCCTCCAACTAGACTCAGCGCCACTGATGACAACTCTCTGAGCTCTGCCATTCAGCCAGTTCTCAATCCATCTTGATGACCACCCATCCAGCCCACACTTCCTGAGCTTCCCTAGGAGGATGTTATGAGAGACAGTGTCAAAAGCCGTGCTGAAGTCGAGGTAGACAATTTGTTGGAGTAAGGCAAAAATTATCAGTCTACCTGATAATCTCATATCATATTAGCTTCTAACCAAAAATTAATTTATGTTTCTCAAACTGCAATATGGTTAAGTACTAGTGCCCTTCACACTTTGCAAATGTGTGTAGACATGCACAGAGATTTCAATGAAGGATATTTACAATTTTGGGAAGTTCAGCATAAAAGATGGAGACCATGTTTTTTCAAATGTGTGTAGAAATGCATACATAATTTCCCCTGCAGTGTAACACCACTAGGTCTTTAGAATATCAACACAAATGTTAAAACACAATCGAAAATGAAAAGTGACAGGACTTTTCTACTTGTCATGTGAAGATTCAACAGTTCTTCAAATCGCATACCAGGACTTTCAGGTTAGGTACCCAGAAAACAAATGAAATCTACTACACATCTCCTCTAACACAGAAAAACAGAGTATCATTTCATTAATGGTGTATAAACTATATACTCAGTTTATAAAGACTATAGTCAGCTTTCCCCTTACAAATACAGATCAGAAGTAAAGCAGCATGTACTATAATGTGACTAATTGTGGAGTCCTGGCTGGATGAGAGGGGACATAGCTTGGTCCGTTGAGCAACCCAGTTTCCGATCCGGAAGTGAGCTTTGGGAGTGGCTGACACGGAACCCTGCTGGGAAGGCAGAGCGACGAGCTCGGGTCACTGGAGCAGGGGGAACGTCACCATTTCCTGCCACACTGTCACTTCCTTCCTACCACGTTGTTGTTTCCTGCCACAGTACTGTTTTCACTGCGAGATGCAGCTCTGCACCAATCACAACGAGTTGCAGTACTTTTGCCTATATATGGATTGGGGGTTTAACCATTCAGATGCTGTAATAGTTTTGCTATATAAACCTTGTTTTTGCTGACTAATAAAGGTGAACAATCATACTTATTTTGGGGTCACATCGTTACAACGGATCCGTAATCCACGCCAACAACTAATAAGAAAGTTCAGACCAACGGTGAAGTATATACTTTCACATGCAGTTGATGTGGACAGAACCTGAGAAAACCTTGGTCTAGTTTCCCTACAGTGCGTTGGAACATGTGGCAAAAAAAATTTTCTTCTCACTAAAGTATTTTGTAACTTTTTTTTTTTTTTAACCTCATAAATGTATACTTTCAAGGTTAAACTCTATTCTGACAAGTAACCTGGAAAAGTGTTATCAACTGGTTCAATGCTTCTACTGTCAATTATTAATAGATCACATTTTCTCAGTATTTAAAGGGATAACTTTCCCCATAGCTAGACTCTCAAGCTCAGCATGACCTCAGAAGAAAACTAAATCAAAGCAAACACACATACACAAAAAAAAAAGAAACATTTTGTAGGAAAATAAATACCAAACATCACTTTTGCTTGTTTGTAAAAATTTTGCCCTTTTCCGTTTGTTTGCATTCACCACTGTTGCAAGTCTCACTAACTTTGTTGCCTTCACCAAAACATCTAATCCACTGTTTATTGGGTTCTTATAGGTTCCTTTTTTTTACTAGACTTTCAAAAGCATCTAATAAATGTATTAACAAGTACCACATTAATAAACAAGCATGAAAAATTAATTACTTCTTCTCACATCAGTGTTAATGGGTTTAGAATAAGGTACTCCTTCTGCCCTGGAAAAAAGATTCAGTGATATTATTTCTCTAAATTACTTGCTAAACAAAGAGGTGAACTGTCCGGTACAAAAATATAGCCAATAAATTCAAAGTTCTATCCAGTGGGTGGGTTAAATTTAAAACTTATTTGAGATTCATTAAAAGTACTTCTGCATTTTGGAAAATATCACGGCATTTCCATGGATGAAGGTGTTTGTGTAAACTTAATCTCAGTAGTACAAGTAAAAAAAGTAGTGAAAAAGAAGTGTCACTAAATGCAGCAATTGCTTCCTCAAACCCTCAGGCTTCTGGCACATCCTGTTACTATTGCTACATCTGTTATTATTCAGCTTAATGTGCATATGTGAAAACTGTGCACCTTTACTCCGTTTTGTTTGTAGCCAATAAGAATATTTCAGCTGTTTGTGGGAGTTTTAAATTTGTTAAGGGGTAGGGTCTTAGTAGACCAGTTGCACTTCAAAGTGAACCAGGAGTCAATGAAGACTGCAAGAGCACTGATTTCATATTTCCCATGAGAAAGCTTGCTGTATGTGCAGGCACTTACTTGAACAAATATCCCAGATATAAGGAATGCAGTAATCTAATTCAGAAACTGATGAAAAACGTGGATAACAGAAAAAAGATTACATTAAAAAACAAACAAAAAAGTCACATTTTTGCTTTATACCTGTAGTATGAAATGAAAGTTGCATGAGAGAGATCACTTTTGAGAAAAAAAAAAAGAAATCAGTGTATAATGGTTTCGATACCACAACTCAGTAATTGAGAGCTATGAAACTGATTTCAAAGCCAATTATTTCCACTTTATAGCAACATATCTGAAATTTACATGGAAGAGAGAAGATAGGATGGGCTGTCACATGATAAAATTACAAAGAGAAAAAGGAAAAGGAAGTTTCATTTCTCTGTGACTGGGTAAATCAAAAGGGAATGAGGGCTTTTCAGCTGAAGGTTATTAATTTGTATCTACTATATTTGAAGGTTTAAAATGGAAGCTGTAAATAAGCAAATTACTAGCTGTCAGAAAAATTTTCCCTATTAATTTAAATGTACATCCTTTAGGCAAGCTAGCATTTTATTAGCCTGCAGGCTAGCTCTACAATAGAAAAATCCATTAATAAACAGTTTATTTATTTCAAAGTTCATTTTCCATGTTTGTACTAATACGAAAATAAAATTTTATAGCCAAACCACTGTGCTTATAAGAATGAACAAAATGATGAGTGACCTCCCTGTATGATCCATCATTAAACAGATTCTTGTTATTCTGTTTGTCTCCTTTCTTTTTTTAAAGGTTACTTTTACATTGTAAAATTTGGTTAGAACTCATGTGTCTTGTGAAGGTCAAACCGTAAAGCTTTTTATCATGAATCTGAGGCAGATAAAAGCTACTCTGTGATTTATGTTTGTATACTATACAAGATGTCAACTATGAGAAGTAACCTCGGTCAGTTCCTCAAACAAAACTGTCTCAGAGATGCCCTTAGTGGCTGAAACCACAGTTTGTCCTCTGTAACTCGTAAAGGTTCTGTTAAACACATTTTACCTAACGCTGCCCAACAAAGAAGCACACTGTGAAATGCACCTGCTTACATTATACCCTTTTGAGCATATCTATAGAGTGCAAAGTACAGCAGAGGGAAGACACTGCTGTTAGCACCCATTAAGTTCCTATGTCTGTGGAGGGAAATGCTGCACTGCACAGAGACCTAAGGCAGGTCACAAAAAGCAGGAGTTTGTGCACTATTAATTACCACTATGCCGTCATATTTTGCCTATATTTCAGATAACTGCCAGGAGAAAAAAACACTTATACTTTCAGTAAGTACAAGCTTATCAAAATGGATCTTTACACAATAATGTAAAAAGTACATGATTAACATGTTATTTTTGCCTTATTCAAACCATCTCATGATCTGTTTGGGAAAAATAAAAATAAGAGAAAAAATATATAAAAGAATAACCTTTGTATGAACAGGAATGCCATAAGCTTATCATGTTCATGATCTATAATTCTAATGAACCAGTCAGTGCCATACTTTAAAAGCTAAATGGAGAATATACAGAAGAAAGAGTAAACTTGTCCAAAGGAAAAAGTTTCTTTCAAATCCACATGAGGTCCATAACTTTACAGCATAATGTGAGTTTTTTTAATATGACAGTCTTTGTATTCCTGATTTGCATGACAGTGGATATGGGAATTTTCCAGATAAAAAAACCTGTCTAAATTATCTCTTGCCGTTCATTGTACAGATATTAATATTCCAGTACTGGTCAAGGTGTTAGCAATGTGTTTTGGTTTCGACTGCCACCGGCAACAAAAGCGCCACGCAGCCGCCCCTTCCCCCGCCGGCGTGCGGAGGAGAATGGAAAGAAACAGGCACAAAAACTGGTGGGTTGGGATAAGGGCAGTTTAACAGAACAGCAAACAGAGGGAAACAGGAACAACAACGGTACAAATAAGGAGAAAACACAACAATGAACAGCACGACCCAGACAGCCGCTCTCCTGAACAGGACCGGCGCCGCGCCCCCCCAAGCCGCGAGAGAGTTCCCGCCGCGCTGCCCACCCTCCCCCACCGGAACCCAGCGTGACCTCACATGGTATGGAATACCGGGCTCTGTTTGGCCAGGTGGGGTCAGCCCCCACCCCCCGGCTGTGCCCCTTCCTGGAGTCCGGTGAAAATTAGCCGTGTCCTGGCCAAACCCAGGACACAATGTAGTGATTACTGTACTTCTGAGGATGTACCAGCTGCTTCAATATTGCAAACTTGTCCTCCACATACTAGACTTCTCCAGAATCCACAGCTCCCGGGTATCCAAGAACATACTGCGCTTTCTTTACCAAAAGCCCAGCTACTTATAAGTGTGGGTAGGGTGTTTTTTGCCTGAGATGTAGATAACCTAAAAATTATAGGTCTGAGAATGAGCAATTAATTTAAAGATCATATCTTAAGTGGAAAGGAAGTTGGAAGAGGTACAGAAAGACAATGTTTGACAAAGTTTGAAGCAATCTCCACTTTCATACCTCTCTTCAACCAAACTTCACAAGCCATAACTTGAATTATTTTCTCTGGGAGGATATGCTGATAGTGGTCACTGGGCTTGCACTGTATATTCTTGATCATTTGAAGAAGAAGTAGTGCAAAGGGAAAACGTGGACTTGTACTCTGAATTTATGCATCAATTTTTTTAAAGTTGGTTATCATCAAATAAATAGTTTGCAGTTGCACATAAAGTGCTGTAGTGACAGTCTCCCCTCCAAAAATTTAAGATTATATAAAGATTATATATAAAGATATAATATGTACAGATATAACATATAAAGATATATATCTTTATAAATATAAAGATTAACACATGAAATAGAAATTCTTGTTCCTCTGCTGCAGGATGCTTGTACTACAGCATCATATTTTGCCAAATATCTTATTTATTTCACTATTTAATGCAATGAAATGCAGTCTGCAATGTTTATCTGTGCGTTTTAATAATTATCACATCAGTTCTTCTTTGAAGAATATTTGGAAATATTCTGTCCCTCTGGAGAGTCTTTTAAAAATAAATAAATTGCTGAAATTTATAAAAAAAGCATGTACTCATATTTTTTATTGGGCAAAGGAAAACAAAACAACTAAAACAGTATTATAAAAAACTTTTCAGCAAACTCATTTCTACAACCTGTCTCTCAATGAAATAAACATTGATAACATTTTGTTTCTGGTGATTTCGTCTGATTATAATGTTTATTTACAGTACAAAAATAATAAATCTTACTGATCTCTGCATATAAAATTATGGTAATCAAAAACATGCAGCCAAATAAGTTAAGTCAGGGCTTATCCAGAGCCTATTAAGTATTTATAATAAACTGTGTGAAAGGTTTACAAAGCCACAGGCTTATCTGGGACTGCTGTAAACTGCAGCTCTCTCCACTGGGTTTAATGCAGAATCATGTGATGTTCTCAAAGGGTAAACTCAAAGCTTGCTTGTAAGCCATATTTTAAAAACACATAGTTTTACATTTTTGGGGAAAGAACATGGAATAATGCTTCACATTAACTGTAACTATTTATCAGAGCTAATACCCTACTAAATCACGCAGAATCATTTAATACTTGCTCCACTAGTTATATGAAATTCATAAGGCTAAATAGCTTTCAGAGTAGAAATTACTGTATAGGTACATGGAAAACTGAACTCTCTGAACCTATTTCCTGCATTTTGATGAGCTTCCAAATATTATCCCATTCAGTTATTTTACGGTATGTTTTGCTTTGCTATATCTCACTTACAGAAAACATAGAGTGACCAGGTTGTAATTTTTAAGGTAATTGGTTTTTTAAAACAAATTCAGTTATAGAATAGGATTAAAATACAACCCTTCAAATTCACACTACATTGACACAATTACTTACAGGACAGTAACATAATCAAACCATATCAATCAACTGACACACATAGATTTCAATAGATTTCTGTCTCCACTAACAGATCATGGATTTAAAAAAAATTTACTAGCTCTTTCATATAGTTATGTATGTTGGAAAAAAAAAAAAGCTTATGGCTGAGAATTTTCTCAGTGATGTCTAGGATTGCAGTTTAAACAGAATAATCTTTGAAATTATTTTTTTTCATTCTCATCTCGTTCTAGAAAGATGTTTATGCAATGGAAAGGCAGGAAGGCAGGATTCATCTTCATAAATCATCCAGAAAAATATCTTCTGGGAGAAATTATACAATACTGCTGTTCCTCACGAAAAAGCCCTTGAATGTTCTAAGTCCTATCAGCAAAGCAAAGCTAATACAAGAGGGGAAAAAAGTAGCAAATTTTTGTTGTACGAGAAAGAGAGAATTTCCAATACACAGAAGGAAACAGACTTTTTGAAGAACAATGCATAAACCTCTCACAAAGCCTACATTTGTGTTTGAAGATCTATTCAGTGTCTTGTGGAGATACATTGTGCAGGGCATTTAAGGAGCTAGATTTTTATCAACATATTTTAATAATGATTTACAAGCATTGGCAGGATGGGGCCAAGAAGAACCTGCAGAAGGGTTACTTCAGAGAGTGATGTAATGCAGAATTAAAACACAGGGAAAAGATTTTAAAGAGAAAAAATGGTGAATGTTCACTGGAACAGAGTGCTCTTCAAATGTGGCACTGTAATGGTAAACCCAGCATTACCGACCAAAGAAATATGGCTTTCACTGAAGCCTGATTCATCAAAAACTACACAACTCCTATGAGGAAAGACTGAGAGAGTTTGGTCTGTTGGGTTGGGTCTGACCTCTAAAGGTCCCTTCCAACCCTAAGCATTCTATGATTCTATGATTTTATGATTCAATGTGTTTCACTGCGACAGCAACAGCATTTCTTCAGAAATTCCATAATATGAAATAACAATAACTATTTTATGAGGATAATTTTCTTTTCTTCCTTAGATAATCATTATTGGGTGAAGCTTTGTAATGCTGATGTATATTAATTATCCCACTTTGGGTGTGTAAGAAACAGAACAGAAAAATCTGTTTGTAGAACACATTTGTCCCTGGCAGAAAAGGCAACTTCGCCCACTAATGATATAAAGAGGATTCTTAAGCAGCCAATGCTTAAGAAGTTCAGAGGTTTTGGTCTGCAATGTTGTAAGATTTCTATTCTATTCTATTCTATTCTATTCTATTCTATTCTATTCTATTCTATTCTATACTATGTTAACCAAAGTTTGTAAAAACATCCTAAACAAGCAGTACTGTTATAGTACAGTAAAGCACAAAAATACCTGATACACAGGACAGACATAGTAGAGATAGCACAGTACTGACCAAGATTAATGTTCACCATAAGAGAAAACAAAACTCAGTTAAAAGGGAAAACTAGAAAAAAAAACCCTGGAAGATCCAACCAGATAGACAGTAAATGTCTAGGTGTTGTCGTCACATTTAAGCTACAATTGCATGCAATTGAAAATAATGGTTATCAGCACTGAACTATCTTAAACAGCTAAAGCAGCCATTACTGTGTAATATCGAACAACCTAACCTTAAATTGCAAGAAAACTTTCCTAAGCATCAACAAGCTCAGAAGAAATTAAAATTCTTTCCAGTATGAAGGAAAAACTGCAGGATTAAGTTAGGATCTGAGAATTCATAAATGAAAGACTGTATTTTTGACAGGTGTATATATGAGATGCATGTAGATAAAACAATTTTGTCACCTGCCTATTAATAAGTAAGTAGAATGTGAAGGCTGCTTTTACTACTTAAGCTGTAGAGAAGCTGAGACTAAAAATAGCATAGCTATACATCAGCATGTGTATAGGTAGAAAAACAATGATTAGTAGTTCAGGCAGGGGAATATGTAAGTCATAACAATCACAGCAATTTATACCTCTCAAGTTAAAGAAGCCACTGAACATAAATGCCCTAGGTGAGGCTCAGCCTGATGGGAGAGCAGAAGCAGGAGGTTAACATACTGTAACAACCACTTCAGTGGTGGCCAGGTGTGCTGGAGGTGACTTTTAGTCAAAGCTTTTTGGACTGGATGGTGCATGAATCCCCACCGGAGTTCCCCAGTAGCTGATTAACAGGAGTGCCATTACCAGTGCCCTTTGAGTAGATGGTACATTTCGACTGCTAAGGGAAAGAAGGAATTCTGCAGATACAGTCAGAAGGAAAATTGATGGCATGACAGTGCTGTGATGTGTGAAAACAGCAAAATGCATAACATAATAAAACTAATAAAAAGAAAATATCTTTAGTAAAGTGCCTGATAAAATTCAGAAAAAGCATGAACCCACCAATAATTACAATAGCTATTCTTCAAAACTAATATTTCAAGATTTAGCTTTTCAAATACTTGACAATTTTCTTGTTGCAAACTATGCACTCCAGTTTCCTTTATCCTTCTGAATCCTGGTATTAAAAAAAAACCCTAAATACATTAAAAGCCTATGTTAAAATTTATACTGCAGTTTTGTTTCAATTTTTTTTACTGTAAAGCTAGTGCATAATCTTATTTTCCTTTTCCATACTCACTTCAAAAATCACATTTTTAAAGGTTTTACAGAAAGGGGTCACTTAGTACAGCTTTGTTTCTGTTGGTCCAAACATGCAAAAAGAAAAGATCAGCCAACCAAACAACTATCATCAACATGCATTCTTCTTAATTTGCAAAATTATACAGTTTATTTAGTGGATTTTTTTCCCCTTCTTGAGCACCATCTGCAGTATTTCAACCATGTAAAATGCTGTTTAGTGCCATGGGGGGACTTACATAATTTGTGTTGAGTTTCCCTGACAGTAGTACAAATGGTTTGTTATGACACATTTGATTGTTAACTCTTACTATCTCATGAGACTAGCATCAACCACAATAAAAGATCTCTGGTTTTAATGTAGTTTGAGTGGAGTTGAAGGAAAAAACCCCTAACTTTAAAAATACCCCAAACAACACATTAGGACTAATATATCTATCAAAACAACCTTTAATACCAGGTAATCCAGCCTGTACTGAGAGCTTGTCTGTCTGTGGGAGCCACTACACAATAAGCTAGGATATGAATTTATTGGACACAAGCTACTGTGCATTAAGTTCCCTTGCAGAAGTGTCCTTACAGCAAAGTTGATCAGACTAACTATGGTAAAATCAACTGTCTATATGAATTCTCTGCAATCAACTTTCTTACCTGTCTTTTGTGATAGGCTTTTGTGAATAGTCTTGAACTTTTTAAAGGACAACCACAATCATTTGGTATATTCCTGGGAATTAGCGGAGAACACTAATGTGCTACTTGCTACTAGAGGAATTTTTTTGTCTCCCAAAGACAAAACTTTGCATGAATTTCACCTTATCTCTTGAGAGATATCAGCTCTCAACAAAATATCCCCATCTATTTAACTAAGATAACATGAAGTTCTGATAACACCTTTGGACTACCATAGCAGGCCATGAGGTTACATCTTAAACAGACAGTATCCTGTATCATAATATGATGGAGATAGGGATAAATGTATATCATCTGGAAATAGAAGGGACTAAATTCTTCTGAGTTAAGCAGAGAACAGGGATAATCATTAATTACAAAAAATCTGTTGTGGCAAAACTTAGTGATTAGCATGATGCATCTATCAAAGGCAAGCAAGGGTGATCCTGTACCAAAAAGAGCCTTTTAATGGTTATGCCAAAGTTCTGCATCATGCTCATAATAATTACACTTATTTAACAAGAGTTTTTCATGCTTTTTAAATGGCAGTGTTTGTTACACGCGCCAAGTAGAACTATTTATTGGCAGTGGTAATAGTTCTGTTACTGTGTTTGGTATTTATAAGTTGGTATTGAAACATGACTAGAACAGACCCACAGAGAAGCTATTCAGTATGAAAACAACTTATTTCTTAGCTGCCTTGCCTTTTTTTCAAGGTTTTGTTGAAGTATGTCCTTCAGCTAAACCTAGGAAGAACCAAAACCTTTCTCTTGCCTTAACACAATGCCACCCTACTCTTTCAAGAACAGAATTTTCTTAACCCAAATCTTAAACAATACGCTTTCCACTGAGGGCTAGAGTTAATACCAGCTGCTGTTTTAATTTGTAGTGTTTGATGCTGTATTAGGTGTTTCCCAAAACACACAGATGCTATTAAAGATCTTCATTTATGAAACTCACTGAATTTGGAAAGAAACTATTGAAAGACTTATCAATAACTCTAGTTCCCTAGTGTAAGAAATACTCATATATAACATTGTTTTAGGTTTTTGTAATGGAAAAGGCCTGATTACATATTTAAATCCTACCTTCTTACTTGCTTCTTAGAGACATAAGCATCAGATAATGAAGAGATATAAAAGTAAGCTGGGCAACAAACAGTTTTCCTGATAACTTAGAACTATGTTCACACTGATGAAAAGTAAGACTCAAAGTTTCAGTGCAAATTCACAGAAAGTGAGCAAAAGAGAGAACAGATGGTATTAGACAAAAAGGGCTGGCTCTTGAAAATGCATTCTTCAGTTTCAAGCCAGGAAGGAACTCATATCCTCACCTTCTTCAATCTGGTAAACGTCCTATACTGAGATACATGCGCTTGTCCCTCTTTCTCCATCAGATAACCTGTTCAGGATAAAAGTTCTTTCCCAGCAAGTATTGTTAAAAATCGTATGTTCTCACATAAGTTTTCAGATTCCACAATTACCAAATTCACTGTGCAATCCATCAATACTTTAGATAATAATGATACATAGTTTACATTTCTGAAAGTTCTAGATGTAAAATACTGCATTAAGTTAAGCACTGACCAAATCATCTTGCATATTGTTTTCAAGAATTAGGTAAATGCTTTCCAATTTATCTCAGCTGGCTTTCTTCCTCTGCCTGCAGCTATGAATGCACCCTGCAGCTACAAATGCACAGAGCAGTTCCAAACTGCTGTCTCACAGGATGCAAGTGTTCTGATAAAAATAGCATAATGAAAATAATATTATAGACAGAGACAGAAGACAAACTGCAATTATAAAATAAAAAATTCTTTCTGTCCATATTATATCAGATGGCATACCTGTGTTTATATCTGAAAATTCAGTAAGGCAGCATTTACAGTTTTACTCAATTTGTTTATTTACTTAAAATCAAAACTTCTGAAAAAGATTTATTCCAAAGCAAAAGTTTGGACATCAAAAAATACACATGGTTGCATGCAGTGCAATTATATAGATGCTGTGCAAGGTTACTAAAACAAATTTTAATACATGGGAAGTATTTTTGGCAAAAACAGTGATCCAGTTCTAACGTTAAACAAGAATTTATGACTTCAATCTATGCCAAAGATGATATAAGTTGGCCCAACACTATATAACTTTTTTTGGTCATCTTTAACCAAAGTCATTGCTTGGCTGTAAGTAAGGTAAGAAGATCTCAACCATTAAAAGAGATTGAAGAAAGACATAGAGAGCTAAGGTAAGAAGATCTCAACCATTAAAAGAGATTGAAGAAAGACATAGAGAGCTATGTGTGTCATTTCGAGAACATAACAAACGTTTAGCAAAAACAAAAATGTTTTAGAGGTTTCTGTTTTAAATAAATACTTTGATATTTATCCTGTATGTGCTTTATTATGGTGAATCTGAAAATATTAATAAAATTTACTGATTTAGCATGAACGAAATTGAAAAACAAACCTGCATGGGCATTTTGAAATTCATAGATATCACTAATCTTTTTGGTTTGGGTTGTTCTTTTTTTTTCTTTACCTTTGAGCGGCGGCATAAATTATCAGGTTTGAAGTGCTAAGACATAAATATTAGAAGCATAATTCTCTAACATTACCCATAGTGTATTGCTTCAAAAAACATGTTTCTAGTATGATAACTCTAGCCACAACTGTTCTAATTTTTTTTTTTAAAGTGCCAGATCTTCTATATGATCTGAATAATAAAGGATGAAATTTCACTGATGTCACCTTTGCTTCCAACTGCAAGTTAAATGATGCAATATCTCTAACTTCTTTTCAATTAAATCTGTTCTGCAAAGGCATGAAGAATGCTCCTGTGACAATGGGTTGCAAATAGAGCTCATTTGTGCCTGTTTTGCTGGAATCCATAGAACAGGCTGTAACTTCACCAGAGAAAAATAATTTTTTTCCAAGAGGGAGAGACAAGAAAAAGAAATGGGTCCTAATTATAATATATTAGATGAAAAATACATACAGAGGTCTAAAAAATCTGTATCTGAAAGGATCAAAAATACACAGCACATAACTTTCAGGAGTCCTGTTATACACCAGTCGGGTATTTCGTCAAAATTATTATTATCATGATCTTTCATGACCACCTTCAAGGAAAGTGTAAGAGGCACGTCTTCTCAACTCTTGTTTCTTTCCAGTCGAGCAGAACTTTTCCGTGTTGTATCTGTTGGTCTTAATTTTTTTTTTCTACGGAAGCTGTGCTTTAAAGAAATGCTGTTGTTCTTAGGTCTACTACTAGATTCAATATTGTCTGTTTCATTCCATCTTTTTCAAGAAATGATGATTCTCTTTTTTTGTGGGCAGATACTTTCCCCAAATCATTCCTCCAATTATGATGTTCTTAATGTTTCATGTAAGCTTAAATTCAGCTCAAAATAACCCATATTCCCAGAAATGTGATAGAATATTATTTATGACAGAAACACAGAATTTGGAAATTCATTTTACTAGAAAGCATTCCCACCACAACATTTTTCCTTTCTGCTTTTTAAATTTCACCTCTGTGTCTTACAATGAATGTGAGCCATATATGGACCACTAAATTTTTGTGAGGAAACTTGAGTTATAGGGGAGGGAAGCGGACTAGGGTACATGAAATACAAGTTTCCATTCAGGCCTGTCTGTTGCAGTAGGTTTATCTGGATTTACGTGGCTAGGCCAACTTATACACTCGTTGAGTAAGAAATGGTATAATTATTTCTATCATCAGCTATTAAATTTTTATTAAACTGAATTTCTTTAATGAGTTTACCTTTTCTTCTTGCTTATATTTAGTATTAGTGCTCTTTAAGAACACCTTCAAATACAATTACTGACACTTCTCCTATATTAGAAACATCAACATCATTTTACATTTATTAACTCTGAGATTTACTATCTGAATAAATCAAGGACAGCCGTGACAATGAAGGGGCCACCAACATAGCTGTGGCACCATAAAACTCATCATGGGCTTCAAAACCTTAGAAACTGAGAAAATACTTGGTGGAGAGCCAATGCCAGTCTCTTTGTTGCATCAGCTCTGCTGCTAGAAGTGTTCAAGACCAATTTTAAAGTGACTATATGATAGCTGTAATGGTTGACCAGACATATAAAGGACAAAACTGCTGACCTGCAGACCAGCTGTCTAAATGATTTCATCGGTTATTTTGCAGGACCACAGCTTTTGTGTTTAAATCTGGGGAGTGGGGAGAAAGTCATGCTCTTAAACATTTGTTGATGATGATTTTGGATATCTGAGAGCTCTCCTATCATGTGATTACTCAAGGCTCTAACTCTGAAAGTGTCTGGAATAGAGTCTTTCCACCAGAACAGTCAACTACTGTACAGACAATTAAGATGATGTTACATTAGTAGGAAAATAACCATGGCAGTCATGCCATTATTAGCTGATTTTAGCTAAACACAGATGACCTGATACAAGTATTTATATGGTTATTTAGCACTGCTTTCTGATGTGTTCTAAGTCCAGAAAACTGCATAAACATTGCATTGCATGAGAAATTGTAGGAAACCAAACATAGTGTAAGTGCTTAAGATACAAAGTGGAGGGGACCTAATAAATGCTTATAAATATCTCAGGAGTGAGTGTCAGGAGGATGGGGCCAAACTCTTTTTCAGTGGTGCCCAGTGACAGGGCAAGGGGCAACGGGCACAAATTGAAGCACAGGAAGTTCCGTCTGAACATGAGGAAGAACTGCTTCACTCTGAGGGTGATGGAGCACTGGAACAGGCTGCCCAGGGAGATTGTGGAGTCTCCTTCTCTGGAGATATTCAAGACCCGCCTGGACGTGGTCCTGTGCAGCCTGCTGTAGGTGACCCTGTTTTGGCAGAGGGGTTGGACTAGATGACCCACAGAGGTCCCTTCCAATCTCGAACATTCTGTGATTCTGTGATTCTGTGTAAGAAATGAAAATTTCATGCCAACATGACACATAAATATCTTCCAACTTCTGCAAGAAATCAACTTAATGTCATAGTAAGAATAAAACCAAAAAAACACAAATGAGCTATGAAGAGCAGACAAAGAAAGAAAAAGGAAGGAAAAAAGAAAGAAATAATCATTTTGAAAAAAAAAACAACTTTTTTTAATACTTCTTGGTTAAAGGCGGGCTATTTTTGTAACACAAGCTATCTTTTAGATATAAAATTTCTATACAATTTCTTTAAAAAAAAAAATTCTTTTTTTTAAGTGTAGTGTATTTCTGTGACATTTATTTTGCAAGGTAAGATCATATGAATACCGAAATCCCAAAATTTGTAAGCCGTCATTATCTTCTGCAATCGTAACCACATTTGTCAGTCAGGTGTAATTACCAGCTTGTCTCAGCTGAAAGGATACAGATGGACTAGGAATCAGTGACCAATTTTGGTGAGATATCCTCTCAAGCTCTGACTCCCTAGACACAAGCCTTACCTAGAACTTTGTGCAACCTTGCTTCAGGCATGTTTTAGGATGTCAGGCAAAAATATCAACCCAAGAAGAAGTGTGCAGAGTCCATTTGTGTGGACACACAGATGTGGGCCGGAGCTTATCATAGAATCATAGAACCATAGAAAGTTTTGGGTCGGAAAGGACCCCTAGAGGTCATCTAGTCCAACCCCCCCCGCAGCAAGCACGGACACCGCTAACTAGATCAGGTTGCTCAGAGCCCTGTCCAACCTGGTCTGGAATGTTTCCAAGGATGGGGTCTCCACTACCTCTCTGGGCAACCCGTTCCAGTGTTCGACCACCCTCATTGTAAAGAATTTCTTCCTTATATCTAGCCTAAACCTACGCTGTTTCAGTTTAAAACCACTACCCCTCATCCTGTCACTGCTGTCTCTACTAAGAAGATTGTCCCCATCTTTCCTATAGGCTCCTTTTAAGTACTGAAAGGCTGCAATCAGGTCTCCCCGCAGCCTTCTCTTCTCCAGGCTGAACAAGCCCAACTCTCTCAGCCT
>Ga0065711_1006884_pt1 | contig 16201 bp, 9 predicted proteins | sample Hoacrofraction12_FD_59098 | JGI IMG/M metagenome (GOLD analysis project Ga0065711, IMG submission 59098) | Hoatzin crop microbial communities from Cojedes, Venezuela - Epithelial fraction 12 v2 (version 2) | ecosystem: Host-associated > Birds > Digestive system > Esophagus > Crop | place...
GAGGGAAATGGGCAGTCACCCCTCCCTTTTTGGGGAGGGGTCGGGGGAGAGGCTGCTGGGGGAGAGGTTTCCCCCCTCCCTTTTTGGGGAGGGGTCGGGGGAGAGGCTTTCGCGAAAACGATGCCCTTCGTTTTGCAAAACGAACGCCTTCCTTTTCTGAAACGATGCCCTTCCTTTTTTGCGTGCCTCCCGGCCTGCTGTCACCCCTCCCCCTTTGGGGAGGGGCTGGGGGAGAGGCTTTTTTCCTTTTTTTACCGTATGAAACGCCCGTTTTCCTTCCATCAGCGGGGCGGTTTTGTGGATTAACGAGCCAAAAAACGACCCCTTTCGAGAGCAAAATGCCGATTTTTGTGTTAAAAAAATACAAAAAAAAAAAAAACGAACGTAAATAATTTGGTTTATATTTGCATTTGCATTACATTTGCCACGGTTTGTGCCGAATATTGCGCACGTTGGAACCCTGCCAACGCCTACACCTTATATATCATATACCGTGCGCGCAAGAAACCCACATACCGCAACAAAAAGCAAAACAAATCATTTTTTAATCAATTTATTCACTAATTAAAAACAACAAAATGAGAAAGCTTTTACTCTTTGCGGCTATGCTCGCAAGTGCGCTCACCATGAGTGCACAGACGGACTTTACGTCTGCCGTTACGATGACGGGAACTTCTTCCTCATCGACAGACGTAACGTACAATGATGAGACTGTCTCTGTTACTACCACTGGTTGGACCAAGGTAGGCAATGGTAACGGTCCTGGTACTTATAACTACACGGTGTACGACGTGAACGGCCGTAGCGCCATCATGCGCGAGACTTACGGCGCCACAAATGCTTCGCACCACATTCAGCAGACGCTGACTGGCCTGCCCACGGGTGTTTACGAAGTGAAGGTTTATGGTACGTCTCTCATGGCTTGGAACGGCGGTTCGCTGTCCGCAGACGCTAACGACGTGGCATACGTTTACGCTATTGGCGGCGGCACGGAGAAGCAGACTTTCTTCACTGCGAAGGTTGCTAACAACTACAGCAGCGACCCTGCCATCACCACCGTTAGCGACATCAACGTAACTGATGGCGAACTGACGTTCGGCATTGGCAGCGCCAAGTCTGGTCAGACGAACTGGATTACCATCAACATCTACTCGCTCACCCGCACGGGCGACCTGGCAACGATGACCCTCGCAGAGGATGTTTCTTCCTACGACGGCACCATTCCTACGGCTGCTTACGAAACACTGAAGAGCACGGTGGCAAGCAACAACGGCGACTACACGGATGTTGACGAGTACAACACCGCCAAGGATGCCATTGCTGCCGCTAAGGCTGCTGCCGATGCACTCGTTTCTCCCTACGCTGCCGCTAAGGCTATGCTCGAGGCTGTGAGCGCCATCGACGACGACGCCAGCGCTTACACCGACGAGAGCAGCGCTGCTGATGCTCTGCAGAGCACCATTTCCAGCACCGACATCGAGAGCATGACGACTGCTGACGACCTGAACAACGCTGTTTCTACGCTGAAGGCTGCTGCCACCACGTTCCTTGGCGCTGTTACCATCAACAGCGACATTGAGATTACGGACATCTACGTGACGAACCCCTCGTTTGAAACGGGCGACGCTACGGGCTGGACCATCACCGCAGGCGATGACGCTGGCGTTTATCCCAACACCAACGGCACTTACACCATCGACCCCATCGACGGCGACTATCTGGCCAACGCATGGCAGTGGAGCAGCGGTACGGTTAGCATGTACCACGACGCCATCACCGACCTGCCCAACGGCACTTACAACATCACCGCTGCCCTGGCATCGTTCGAGAACCGCGACCTCGTGATGAGCGCTACTGGCAAGGCTGAGGTTACGACCTCTTACAACACTTCCTCTAACCCAAAGGGCACGGCCATTGACGTGAGCGTGAAGAACGTGACCGTTGAAGGCAGCCTCACTTTCGGCGTTTCCGCCACCTACTCTGACACCCAGCCGTTCGTGAAGTCCGACAACTGGCGCCTCTACATCACCGCAGGTGTGAGCGAGGAAGACGCTGCGGCTCTGCTCGCTTCTGTTCCCGAAGGCAAGATGAACGCTGACGTTCAGACCGCCCTCAACGAGGCCAAGGAAGCATTCGAAGCTGAACAGAGCAGCGCTGAGAAGTATGCTGCCCTGAGCGCAGCCATCACCGCTGCCAACACCAGCATCGCTGCTTATGCTTCACTGAAGGAGACCACCGACGCCATGAAGGTAGAGATGGACAACACAAACATCTACACTGAGGAAGCTTACAACACATTCAACAGCCAGTATGAAACTTGGGTTGCTGCTTACGAAGCAGGCACCATCAGCGATGAAGAGGCCGCAGCTGCAAAGGAAGCAACTTTTGGCAAGGGCACTAATGACGGTTGGCACGCAACTGTTACCGTTGACGACTTCCTGCTGAGCGCATGGACCATCGGCGGCGAGCAGTGCAATGAATTTGACAAGTCTCTCTACATCAATACCTGGTCCGTTGAAGGCAACAACAGCGGCAAGATGGTTGTTCCGTTCTTTGAGTACTGGACTGGTGACGCCAACACGCTGGGCACCAACACAATGGTTGGTTCTGTTTCCGGCCTTGAGGCAGGTCTCTACAAAGTTACCCTGCAGGCACGCGTTCGCCTGACCAACAACAGTGAAGACACTCCGACCGGCATCACGGCTAACCTGAACGACGGTGCAGACGTTGACCTCTGCGCTGGCACGGTTGTTGACGAGAACCAGCCGCGTCTCTACTGGGGCGAATTCGAAGTTCAGGGCGTAGTTGGCGAAGACGGTACGCTGAAGCTGAACATCGAAGTTGCAGAAGGCAACAACATCAGCTGGCTGGCATTCAAGTATGCTAAGTATGAATATGTAGGCGCTGCAACCATCACCCGCGAATATGGCTATACCATGGGTACGATTTGCTATCCCTACGTGCTGACTCCTGCAGAAGGCACCAGCATCTACACCATTAAGGGCTACGACGCAACGAACAAGAAGGTTGTTCTTGGCGAAACTGTATCGGAGACTGAGGCTGGCAAGCCCTACGTTTACGAGGCAACTGAGAAGAACGATGCAGGCAACTATGTTGCTACGTTCAACTACACCACCTCTGGTTCCGCAGACGAGGAAGTGGCAAGCGACAACTTCAAGGGCACCTTCGCTGGCGGCGCAATCTTCGCTGACCAGAGCACGGACAACACCATCCACATCGTTCAGAAGGGCAAGTGGGTGAAAGTGCCCAGCACTTACTGGAGCAGCTATGAGATGACTGCCAACACGGCCTACATCGTGAACATCGCCAACATGACTGCAGCTGAGTCCAGCAGCAGCGTGAAGACCATGAACGTTGAGTTTGACGACGCTACGGGCATTGAAAGCATCAACGCCGACGTGCTTGGCGCAGAAGGCGCAATCTACAACGTGGCTGGCCAGAAGGTTGACAGCAACTACAAGGGCATTGTCATCGTGAACGGCAAGAAGTACCTGAACAAGTAAATCCATTTCCGCTTCCCCTCCCTCCGCAAGGACGGAGGGGACGGCGGAGCGGATTGAAACCATAAATTTGCAAACAATAAAAAGAACGATTATGAAGAAAATGTATTTGGAACCCGAGATGGTTGAAGAAGTGGCAGTGGCCAAGGATGCGCTGCTGGATATGTCTGTGGAAGACGAAGGTTTTGACCCCTCTGAGCCCAGCGGCGCCAAGGAGCGCTTCGCAGACGAGGACAAGACCACCTACGGCAACCTCTGGGACTAAAACCTCATAGACAGACCGACGCGGATGCCTCCCCGCGAGGCACCCAACACAAAGAAAACAAGAAAGCCGGCGGCAGTTGTTGGCGCTGGCTGATAATGATAAATTGAACTTTTTAAGATGCGTTCGACGTGAGTCGCGCGCATCTTTTTTTGTGGGGAGGAAAGCCTCTCCCCAACCCTCCCCAAAGGGGGAGGGAGATAAAAGCCCCACCCCATCCCTCCCCAAAGGGGGAGGGTGACTAACCTATACCAACATATATATAATATGTACGCGCGTGAGGGAAATGGGCAGTCACCCCTCCCTTTTTGGGGAGGGGTCGGGGGAGAGGCTTTCTTTCTTTTTTATCACCCCTCCGCATCATATCTCTCCGCATCGGCGGCGAAGGACTCGTGGAGCTGCAGGTACATCTCGTCGATGCGGATGATGCGGCGGATGGCTAGGATGCCCAGCACGAGCATCGTGGCGTAGAGCGCGAGGAAAGCGAGGAAGGCGCCTCCCGCGAGCGCGTCGTTGCCCCGAATGTCGGAGATGAAGAGGAATGCGTCGAACAGCCCGTGGAACAGCACCGGCACGGTCCACACGCACACCTGGTTGCGCAGGTGCTGGGCCTGCGACGTGGCGCGGTGGAAATGGACGAGGCTGTAGAAATAGCCCATGAAGACGGCGAAGAAGAAGTGGCCCGGCACGGAGAAGATGCTGCGCACGAAGGCCACGCGCATCCAGTCGCTTTCGCCAGAAAAGACGTAGAGCACGTTCTCGAACGCGGCGAACCCAAGCCCCACGCACACGGCATAGACAATGCCGTCGAAGCGCTCGTCGAAGTAGCGGTTGGCGCGCAGCAGCACCCACAGCATGAAGAGCTTGGCGCTCTCCTCGGGAATGGCGGCGCCGCCAAAGGCAGTGAGCACGCACCCCGTCACGGTGGACTGCAACCCTGGCACACTCTCCAGGATGATGCTCGCGGGCAGCGCAATCAGCATGGCGAGGATGGCGGAGACGAAGCCGAACAGCACGCCCTTGAGCAACTGCCGCCACGGCTCCTGCTGCAGGCGGTCCTGCCTATAGATATAATAAAGGAGTGCGACGGCCGGCACAAGCGCCAGTCCCGCTTTCAGGTAGTCGGTGAGGAAGTAGAGGGAGAACATGGTAACTTTGTTTTTTTTGAAGGGAGTAAAGGGAGATAGGAGTATCGGGCACTGCGTGCCCTAGGAGATAAGCCGATAGTGCTTTCTTTAAGGGAGTAAATGCCGATAGTGCTCTCTCTAAGGGAGTAGAGGGAGTCTGGAGTAGAGGGAGTATTTGCCGATAGTTTTGAAGTATCGGCTAGCGAGCGCAGCGAGCGATACTCCTAGCGAGCTTGCGAGCGATACTCCTATCTCCTGACTCCCATAGCCGACAGCTTTTGTACTATCTCCTGACTCCCTTTCCTTTTTTCATTCCACCTTCACCCGCTCCGTGGGCGCCTGCTCCTGGTTGCGGCGGTCCACTTGGGTGACGAGTTTGGCGGCGAGGCTCATCATGGCCATGCCGGCGGGGGAGGCGGGCTCGAGCACCGCAGGCGTGCCGTCGTCGCCGCTTTGGCAAAGCGACTGCACGAGCGGGATTTGCGCCAGCAGCGGCACATGCAGCTCGTCTGCCAGCGCCGCGCCGCCGCCTTGCCCGAAGATGTAGTATTTCTCGTCGGGATGCTCGGCCGGCGTGAACCACGCCATGTTCTCGACGAGGCCGAGGATGGGCACGTTCACCTTGTCGTTCTCATACATGTTGATGCCCTTGCGCGCGTCTGCCAGCGCCACTTGCTGGGGCGTGGTGACGATGAGCGCGCCGGTGATGCCGAGCGTCTGCAGCAGCGTGAGGTGGATGTCGCTCGTGCCCGGCGGCGTGTCGAGGATGAAGTAGTCGAGCGGACCCCATTTGGCCTCGCCGATGAGCTGCTTGAGCGCGTTCGACGCCATGCCGCCGCGCCAGAGCGTGGCCTGCTCGGGGCTGACGAAGAAGCCGATGCTGAGCAGCTTGATGCCGTACTGCTCAATGGGCACGATGAGGTCGCGGCCGTCCACCTGCTCGGCGTAGGGGCGCGCCTCCTCCACATGGAACATCTTGGGGATGGACGGGCCGAAGATGTCGCAGTCGAGCAGCCCCACGCGGTAGCCCAGCTTGGCCAGGCCGATGGCGAGGTTGGCGGTGACGGTGCTCTTCCCCACCCCGCCCTTGCCGCTGCTCACGGCGATGATGTTCTTCACGTCCGGCAGCAGCTTGTCGGGTTCTGGCGGCAGTTGCTGCGCGCTTTTCGCATGGATGGTCACCTCCACGTCGGCGCCGCAGTGCTGATGGATAGCGGCCTCGGCGGCCTTGATGAGCGAGTTCTTGAAAGGGTCCGTGGCCTTGGGAAAGATGAGCGAGAACGACACCTTCTGCCCGTCGATGCGCAGGTCATCCTCCAGCATCTCGTTGTCAATCACGCTCTTGCCGTTGCCCGGATAGCGCACCGTGGCCAGCGCCTCGCGAATGAGATTAGGGTATAAAGTCATATTGTTGCGTATTTGAATTGTTCGTTTCTTGGGAATGATTGTTTCTGGGGGAATTAAAGAAGTTAAAGAAGTTATCGGCACTTCGTGCCTAGAAGTTAAAGCCGATACTGCAAGTGCGGTGGCACTGCAGGCTGCTCGGCGACCCTTCAAGGTCGTGAGTTAGTACCCTCTCCACGTCTTAGTTATCGCTTGCATGCCGCTGCGACCGTTGCTGCCCATCGGCATTTCCGCCTGCTCCACTATCGGCTTTTAACTTCTAGCGAACGGAGCGAGCGATAACTTCTTTGACTTCTATAACTTCTAAACCTCCACGCTGCCTATGCAACCTCACTTCCTCATCTTCTTCGTTGCCGTCACCTCGTGGTCGTAGGAGCGGTAGTCGTCGATGGGGATTTCCACGTCGGGCTCCGTCAGCGGCAGGGCGTGCGGCAGGGCGAAGCGCAGGTATTTGATGGTGCAGCCGCGGCTCAGCCACATCTGCTCATAGTAGGTCTGGATTTGCGTGAGCGGCGTGCCGGCATACTGCGCCGTGGCGTAGAGGTCGGTGCAGCAATCGCTCATGGGCAGGCCGTTGTGCTCCGCCATGAGGCGCGTGTAGGTGGCCAGGAAATTGGAGTCCGTCTTGAGGTTCACCGCTCCGCCGTCGGCCAGGAACTGGCGGTAGCGCTGCAGGAAGAGCGTGCCAGTGAGCCGTTTCTTCGGCTTCTTCATCTGCGGGTCGGGGAAGGTGAGCCAGATTTCCGCCACCTCGTCGGGCCCGAACATCTGCGGCAGCAGCTCAATGTTGGTGCGGAGGAACGCCACGTTCTTCAGGCCCTCGGCCTGCGCCAGCTGCGCTCCGTGCCACATGCGGGCGCCTTTGATGTCGATGCCGATGAAGTTTTGCTGCGGAAACTGCCGCGCCAGCTCCACGGTGTACTCGCCGCGGCCGCAGCCCAGTTCCAGCACAATGGGCTGGCTGTTGCCGAAAAAGTCGGCATCCCAGCGTCCGCGCAGCGCGAATCCCTCCGCCTGCAGTTGCCCAAACGGGCACTCCACCACGAGCGGATTGGCGCGCATGTCGGCGAATTTCGCAAGTTTACCTTTTCCCATAGTTCGTTCTAAGTTTGCGCCGACCGCACTCGTTTTCCAAAACGACCGCAGTGGTTTTTCAAAACGACTGCAGTCGTTTTCCGAAACGACCGCACTCGTTTTGTGCATGGCCGGCGCCCATTCTTTTTGCAAATTTAAGGAAAATTGCTGAACGGAGCAACACCGCGCGCATTTTTTCGGCAGAAAGAGGGGTGATGGGCCGCCGAAAACGCAACGAGCGCGCGCCACTCGGAGGTGAGTAGCACGCGCTCGCAGAGATGGTTTGCCGCGAATCGGCGAATGGTTTGCCGCGAATCGGGCAATGGTTTACTTGAAGTTTTGCAGCACTTGCAGGGCTGGCATGGCCTTGCCGGTTTGGTTGTCCCACAGGCCGGCGTTGTACCAGGCATCGGTGACGCGCTTGGTTGACCAGTCGAGGCCGTATTCGTTGGCTTCGGGCCACCACCAGAAGAGGCCGTTGACGGCGGCGTGGGCGTTGAGTTTCTCCACGAGGGCCTCGGCAAATGCCTGCTGGCCAGCGGCGGTAATGGGATAGGTGGACGACTGGTCGTAGGTGACAGACGAGGGCTGCCAGTCGTGGTAGTAGCCGGTCTCTACAATCATGATTTTCTTGTCGGCAAATCGGCTCTCCAGGCCATTGAGCACGGCATGGAGGGTGGCGAGGTTGCCGTGGTAGTAGGGATAGTAGGAGAGGCCGATGACGTCGTAGTCCACGCCGTAGTCCTTGAGGTTTTGGTAGTACTGGTAGAGCACGTCGGACTGTGCAACGCGCTCGGTGTGCACAATGATTTTGGCGCTGGGCACGGCCTCTCGGCAGGCTTTTGCCGCGGAGGCGAGCATGTTGGTGAAGACGTCCCAGTTGCTGGTGCTGCTGGTATAGACTTTTCCGGTGTCCCAAAGCATGCCGTAGGAGATTTCGTTGCCCGTCTGGATGTAGTCGGGCGTGGCACCGGCGGCCACGAGTGCGTTGAGCGACGCGAGGGTGTAGGCGTAGAGCGAGTCGCAGAGGGCGTCGGCGCTGGCGTTGCTCCAAGCGCTGGGCTTGGCCTGCTGCGAGGGGTCGGCCCAGGTGTCGGAGTAGTGGAAGTCGAGCATGAACTGGAATCCTTTGGCCTTGATGCGCGCGCCGAGCTGGCATACGTAGTCGAGGCTTTGGCAAACGCCCTCGCCCTTGTCGTCGCTGGGGGCATTGTCGGGATTGACGAAGAGGCGCAATCGCAGGGCGTTCCAGCCTTGCTCCTTCAGGTAGGAGAGCATGTCGTCGATGGCGTTGCCGTCGGTGTCGTAGTAAAGTGCGCCGTGGTCCTCATACTGCGGCAGCAGGGAAACGTCGCCGCCGCGCAGTTTCATGTGGCTTGGCGCGGTGAAGACGATGCTGTCGATGTCGCTCACGGCGTAGGTTCGCCCTGCGAGGGTGAGATGGGCGCCGTCGGCGGAATAGTGGAAGGTGTCGGCGGTCTGCACGGTTTCGCAAATCACGTCGCCCTGTGTGCAGACGAACACGTCCTGCGCCGCGGCGCTTTGGGCGGAAAACGCTGCGGCGAGGAGGGTGGCGGCAAGGCCAAAGAGTCTTGTCTTCATAGTGTTAAGTGGTTGATGCTGCGCGTTTTAGTCGATGACGACGTGGGTCCAGCCGTGCTTGTCTTCCTCGATGCCGTACTGGATGTTGCGCAGGTGGTTGTAGAGTTTGGTGCTCACGGGGCCGGGCTCGGTTCCGAAGTCGTAGCGCTTGCCCGTGTCGAGGTCGTCAATGTAGGAAATGGGCGAGATGACGGCAGCGGTGCCGCATGCGCCGGCCTCTTCGAAGGTACTGAGCTCGTCCTCGGGAATCTGGCGGCGCTCCACCTTCATGCCGTAGTCCTCAGCGAGTTGCATGAGGCTCTTGTTGGTGATGGAGGGCAGGATGGAGGTCGATTTCGGCGTGACGTAGGTGTTGTCCTTGATTCCGAAGAAGTTGGCAGCGCCACATTCGTCCATGTATTTCTTCTCCTTGGCGTCGAGATAGAACTCGCAGGCATAGCCCTTCTGGTGGGCAATGTCGTTGGCCTTGAGGCTGGCAGCATAGTTTCCGCCCACCTTGTAGATGCCGGTTCCGAGGGGCGCCGAGCGGTCGTATTCGCGGATGATGACGTAGGGATTGCTGGCGAAACCGCCTTTGAAATAGGGGCCTACGGGGGTTACGAAGATGAGGAAGAGGTATTCCGTTGCGGGGTGCACGCCCACTTGCGCGCTGGTGCCGATGAGAAGCGGGCGGACGTAGAGCGTTGCGCCGCTTTCGTAGGGCGGAATGAAGCGCTCGTTGAGGCGCACCACCTTCTCTACCATCTTGATAAAGAGGTCGGTAGGCACTTCGGGCATGAGGATGCCGCGGCAGGTGCTCTGCAGTCGCGCGGCGTTTTCGTCGGGACGGAACACGCGCACTTTGCCGTCGGGGCAGCGGTAGGCCTTCAGCCCTTCAAACGCCTCCTGGCCGTAGTGGAGGCTGGTTGCAGCCATGTGGATGGGAATGGTTTCTTCGCTGCACACTTCAATCTCGCCCCACTGGCCATTGCGCCAGTAGCAGCGCACGTTGTAATCGGTTTTGTGGTAGCCGAATCCGAGATTCGACCAGTCCAATGTTTCGTTTGTCATAATCGTTTATGTTCAAAAATTGGCGCCAGTGGCGCCGTGTTTCTGGTTGCAAAGTTACGAATTCTTTTGCATATTGTGCATTTATTCTGCAGTTTTATTGTAGATATGCTTAAAATATACATAAATAAGTTCCACAATGAACAATGCGGCGAGCAAATAGCCCACGTAGATGCCTGTGGTCCAGGCCACAATGAGGTAGAGCAGCATGGCCAGGCCGCTCACTTCGAGCAGGAAAACGGTGGCGCGGGGGAAGTCGAGGCGCCCGAAAATGTCGAAGATAATGGCGACGTAGGCAATGACTGCCAGCCAGAAAATGCTTGTCAACCAAGCCATTACGCCCGGCAGAAGCAGGGGGTTGAGCGTGGGATGGTAGTAGAACTCCTGCCAAAACTCTGGCACGAAATGCTGCACGCTGGCGTAGATGACGGCCATGAGCACGGTGAGGATGAGGAAGAGGCTGGGATAGATGCTATCGACGCTGTAGAGGAAGCGGAAGGCCTCGCCCGGCCAGCCTTTGTGGCGGTTTTTGCGGCGCGGGGTGCGGCTGATTTGCGACCAACCGCTTGCGCCGAGCACGCCCAGCAGGAGCAGCACCGACATCCAGACTTGGCGGCTATTCGTCAGGCGGTCAATGAGTTGCGACACGCTGTCGTTGGGCGTGACGAGGCGGCGCAGCTCTTCGGCCGGCACCCAGCCCATGGTCTTTTGGTCGCGCGCCACCTTCACGAAGAAGGAATCGGCGGAGAGGCTGTCGCGCGCTTGCTGGCGTCGCGTTGCGGCCACCACGATGACGTCGCCGCGCCTCACCACCGCGGAGTCCATCATTTCGTCGCCCACGGCCGCGCGCAGCACGATGCTGTCGGCCTTGACGATGAAGTTGTAGTCCTTGCTGTAGTGGTAGCGGAGGCGGAATTCGAGGCTGTCGCGCACATGCGGCGGCAAAACCGGCGCGCTCACGGTGTCGGTGCCCACTTTCACCACCTGCCCGCTGTCGCCCACGAGCAGCGAATCGCCGTCGGCCAGCACCACGCTTTCGGAGGGCGCTGAGCAACCGGACAGGCCGAAAATGCTGACCAAAACGGCCAGCGAAAGGGCATAAAATATGTACGCGCGCAATTTCATGCCGCAAAGGTACAGCGATTTTTGCAGAAAAGCAAATCCCCGCGCCATTGTTTCCACTTTTTGCCACCGCCAGGCCGCCAAGACGGAAACATCGTTTTGAATCGATTACGCAAGACTACGCAAATGCAAAAATCGCCCATTTCATCGGGAAATTTCGCCCTTTTTGGACTAAAATCGCCGCCAGTTAGGAAAACATTACGCAAAAACTACGCAAAACGCAAAAATCGCCCATTTCATCGGGAAATTTCGCTCTTTTTGAGTGTGAAAAGTGGGCGATTTGGGAAAGTTGACATTTTGGTCAGAAAATGGTTGGGTTTTGGGATTTTGGTGTTAAATTCCGCCTGCGATGGCCTCTATTAAAAATAAAATATGTATATTTGCGCCGTAAAAAGCGCAGTTTGCGTCAGATTTTAACTTTTGCAACGCAAAAAACGACGATTTGCATTGAGTAATCCAGCGACAGAAACGGAAGAAAAGGCGCAGAAAACGGCTGACGGCGCGCCCCAGACGGGCGGCAAGGCGAAGAAGCCGTGGTGGAAGCGTGCGCTGAGCGCGGCGAAGTGGGTCATCGGCGGTCCGGTGGCCCTGGTCGGCGCGTGCGCTGCCCTGCTCTATGCGCCGCCAGTGCAGAAGTGGGCGACGGACAAAGCCTGCGAAGTGCTGAGCGAAAAGATGGACATGGACGTGTCGGTGGGCAGCGTGCACCTGGGTTTCCCGCTCAATCTGGAGCTGGGCGACGTGGTGGCGGTGGAGAAAACCGAGCCGAAAGACACGCTCATCAATGCGAAGGAACTGGACCTGCGCGTGAAGCCGGGACCGCTGCTGAAGAAGAAAGTGGAGGTGGAGGAACTGAAACTGAAGGACGCCAAACTCAACACGAAGGGGATGATTGAAAGCATCGCCATCAAGGGCGAAGTGGGCGAACTGAAGGCAAATGCGCGCGACATTGACCTCAACACGGGGGTGGCGAACGTGGACCACATCAGCCTGAAGGACTCCAAACTGCACTTGGCGCTCGCCGACAGCGTGCCGGAGGACACGACGGAAAGCGAACCCACGCTGCGGCGGCTGAATCTGGAGGACATCCGCGTGGAGAACTCCAGCGTGGACCTGCTGCTTTCGCCGCAGGCGGACAGCGTGAAGTTCGCGCTCGACCTCGCCGATGCCAGCCTCAAGGCCGACCTGGACCTGGAGAAGGGCGACATCAACCTCAAGGACATTGAGCTGAAGCGGGAAAAAAGCCTCTCCCCTACCCCTTCAAACAGCGAGGGGAGTACCCCGAAAGAAAAGAATTCCACTAAAAACAAGGCCGATAGTTCTGCTTCCACAAAGGAAGACAAGGGCAAGCAGAAGCAAGAAAACAAGGGCAAGCTGAAGGGCAATAACATCCGCGTGGACTTGGCGAAAGGCAAGGCGGCGGACGGGTTTGACGTCAGCCACATCGCGCTGAGCGACGTGGAGGCGAAAGTGCCGACGCTGACCTACAAGAGCAGCGGCGACCTCGACGTGAAGGTGGACGAACTGAGCGGAACGGAGCGCAGCGGACTGCAGCTGCAACATTCCGAAGGCGAGGTGCTGATGACCGACAGCGGCGAGGTGCTGCACGTGAAGGACTTCAAAATGAAGACGCCCAACAGCGACCTGGCCGTGGACTACAAGATGGACATGAACGCCTTCGACGAACCGACGGCCGACAACACGCCGGGCGAAATGGCGCTCGAAGTGAAGGGAACGGTGGGCAAGGACGACCTGGCGAAGGTGGCGCCGCAATACAAAGACATGCTCACGAAGCAAATGCCGCAGGGCGACCTGAAAGTGGACGCCAAACTGCACGGCAACCCGCAGCAGATGTACGTGGACCACCTCAACGCCGACATGCCAGGCGTGATGAGTGTTTCGGCCAACAGCGAGATTTTCAGCACGAAAAACGGCGGCACTGGCACGCGGACGAAGGTGAAAGTGGACGGCGGCGACCTCGGCTTCGTGAAGAATTTTGTGCCGGCCGACGCCCGAAATTCGTTCAATATCCCCAAAAATCTCAACGCTGACGCGGAAATCGCCATGGCCGACGGGCGCATCGACGCCAGCGGAACAGTGAAAACGGCCAAGGGCGCGGCGAAATTTGACGCGGCCTACGGCACCAACGACGACAGTTACGACATCGACCTCACCACGCAGGGCCTGAACGTCAACCAGTTCGTGCCGCTCGACGAGCAACTCAACGTCAGCGGCCACATCCGCGCCAAGGGCAAAGGCTTCGACATCTATTCGCCAAAGACCTATTCCGACGCCGAAGCCGACCTCACCGCAGGCAATTACGGCAAAATCTGCCTCGACAATTCCCACGTGAAGGGCAACCTGAAGAACGGCCACCTCGACGCCAACCTGAAGGTGGACAACAAGCAAGTGAGCGGCATGACCCTTGCCAGCGCCAACCTGAAACGCGGGCAGGTGGATGCCCATGCCGACGCCAGCATCAGCCACGCCGACCTGCAGGCCATGGGCTTTGCAGACGACCGCCTGGAGAGTTCGCTCAACGGCGTCATCGACCTCAAATCCGACTTCGGCAAGAACTACGACATCGCCGCCGACATCGACCGCTTCGACCTCTACATGGGCGACCAGGAACTGCACACCGACCACTTCGACCTCACCGCGCAGACCCACAAGGACACCACCGACGTGGTGCTCAACACGGGCGACATGGCGGTCGATTTGCATTCGCCGGAAAACCTCTTCGACGTCATCGCCAAGGGCAAGAACGTGGGCGAACTCGCCATGAAGGGCCTGCAGGACCACACGCTCGACCCCAACCTGCTGAAGCAGCGCCTGCCGCGCACCACGCTCCACGCCAAGAGCGGCAGCGACAACATCGTGGCAAAATACCTCGCACAGAACGGCATCAGTTACAGCAACCTCAACGCCGACTTCACCACCACGCCTGAGACGGGCCTGCTCGGCGAAGCCCACGTGGAGGACCTGCAGAAAGACTCGCTGCGGTTCGACCAAGTGGACTTCGACATGCATCAGGACAGCACCCAGTTCGTCTTCAATGCCGCGGTGAAAGCGCCCGACCAAGACGCCTTCTCCGCGTTCTCCGCCAACCTCGACGGATACATCGCCACGACCGACGCCGACCTCCACCTTATCTACAAGAACAAATACGACCAGACGGGCATCGACCTCGGCCTGCACGCACTGGTGGGCGACACGCTGCTGCAAACCACGCTCTATCCCAAGGAACCCATCCTGGCGTTCAAGAAATTTGAAATAAACAAGGACAACTACGTCAACCTCGGCCGCAAGAACCGCGTCTTTGCCGACGTGGCGCTGAAGTCGAAGGAGGACGACTGCGAAATCTACATCACCGCCAATCCCGCCGACACCCTGCTGCAAGACATCAGGGCCGTGGTGAAGAAACTCAACCTCGATGAGTTGCAGACCGTCCTGCCCGGCATGCCCGACATGGGCGGCCTCGTGGACCTCGACGCCAACTACCGCCAGACGCCTGAGCGATTCTGGGTGAACGGCATGGCCGATGTGGACAAATTCGCCTACGAAGGCACCGAAATGGGCGACGTCTCGGCCGTGTTCGACTACGAGCCCGCGGGCAACGACCTCCACCGCTTCAANGTCACCCTCGGCCACGAGGGCGAAAACGTGGCNTTTGCCAGCGGAACCTACAACAGCAGCGGCGAGGGNAGCATCGACGCCGACGTGAAACTCACCGACCTGCCGCTCTCGCTCACGCGNCCATTCATCGGCGACGACCTCATGCGCTTCGACGGACATATAGACGGCGACCTCACCGTGAAAGGACCGCTCTCCNANCTCGACGTCAACGGCCAGCTCCTGCCCGACAGCATGACCGTGGTGAGCGACCTCTACGGCGTGAGCCTGCGCATGGCCGACGACCCCATCGCCATCCACAACAGCCGNATCACCTTCNACCAGTACAAGATGTACAACGCCAACAACGACTACCTCACCCTCAACGGCTGGTTCGACTTCGCCGATTTCGACGCCATGGAGATGCGCCTCAGCCTCTACGGCAAGAACTTCAAGCTCGTCGATGCGCCCAAAACACATAAGTCGCTCATCTACGGCAGCATGTACGGAGACTTCTTCGCCCGCGTCAACGGCACGCTCGACGACCTGAAGGTGCGCGGACTGGTCAAGGTGCTGAAAACCACCGACATGACCTACGTCATGGCCGACACCCCGCTGAGCATTGACGACCGCCTGAGCGACATCGTCACCTTCGTCGATTTCACCCAGCCGCCCAGTCCCGACGCGCAAATCGAGAAGCGCTCCTTCACCGGCATGGACATGAGCCTCAGCCTGATGGTGGAGGAAGGCGCGAAGCTCAATGCCGACATCAGCGCCGACAAGCAGAGCTACGTGAAGACCACCGGCAGCGGAAACATCGTCATGAACATGACTCCCGAAGGCGTATTCACCATGCAGGGCCGCTACACCATGAGCGACGGCGAGATGAAATACTCACTGCCTGTCATTCCGCTCAAGACCTTCAGCATAGAGCCGGGAAGCTACGTGGAATTCACCGGCGAACCCGGCAACCCCACCATCAGTTTCGCCGCAACCGAAGAGACGCGCGCCACCGTCACCGACGCCAGCGGAAGCAGCCGCAGCGTCCGCTTCGAAACAGGCCTCGAGGTATCTGGCACCCTCGAAAACATGGAGCTCAACTTCACCATCGAGGCGCCCGAAGACCTCTCCGTCAAGAACGAACTGGCCTCCATGCCCAAGGCCGACAAGAACAAACTCGCCGTGGGCCTGCTCTGCACTGGCCTCTACCTCTCCTCCACCAACTCATCCGGCATCAGCGCCAACAACGCCCTCAACAATTTCCTGCAGAGCGAAATCAACAACATTGCCGGCAAGGCCCTCTCCACCGCCGTCAACGTGGACGTGGGCGTGGAGCAGAGCACGCGCGACGACGGCACCACCCGCACCGACTATTCCTTCCGCTTCAGCAAGCGATTCTTCTCCGACCGCCTCAACGTCATCATCGGCGG
>Ga0065711_1006886_pt1 | contig 16200 bp, 10 predicted proteins | sample Hoacrofraction12_FD_59098 | JGI IMG/M metagenome (GOLD analysis project Ga0065711, IMG submission 59098) | Hoatzin crop microbial communities from Cojedes, Venezuela - Epithelial fraction 12 v2 (version 2) | ecosystem: Host-associated > Birds > Digestive system > Esophagus > Crop | place...
GTGGGTGGGTGGGTGCCCCCACACACGGTGTAGCCTGGCCACTCCTGAGCGAAGCTCCCCGACTGCTACACAATCTCAGCTTTCACAGGAACAAAATGAACCCCAGCACCTTCTACTTCTATCCTTTTTTGGGTAGACAAACACCTACTTCATTATGGCTCCGTGTGCTAAAGGCACATTTTCCGCTTGGTAATTAAGCTTGATCATTTGCACATATTTTGAAGAGAAAATGGTAGTCTGATTTCACGTACTTCAACATAAAGCTGGTGTGCACCATGCCTAACCGAGAGGAGAAAAAAGTCCTTGTTACCGTAACCCTTCAATCTGTAGAAAGTTCAAGGTGATGTGAGAGGTTTGGGCTTTTTTTTCTTTTTAATGCTCTGCTTTACTCTCACAGAAGGAGTTGACAAATGTTAAGAAGAAACCTCAGCTGAAGGAGATTCTGCAGAAATACTGTCCCCCTAGCAACACCGTTACTATGCACGAGGAGTATATAAAACCTTATTCCCCTAAAAGACTGTGTCTGAGAAAGAAATAAAATTTTATTTTATTTTTAAATAAAGATAAGGTGTTTGCAAATGTTGCACATACCTCTGAAAATACTGTAAGCGCAGTTTGAATAGAAGCAGGATTCATAATAGAAACTCAGAATAAAGACCGCAGTACCGAAGCAGATAACCAGTGGAACCACCAATGCAGAGCTTTTCTGTGAAAAACGTTTCCACCATTTCGCCTTGGGAGAAACAGAGCATTTGATTTTGACTCCAGAGAAACAGAAGTAAAGAGGACAACAGCACCCACAAAGGGGAGCTGCCGCAGCAACGGGAGAGGGCATGTGAGGGGGAAGGCTCGTGGCAGCCCAGCGACCGCCTAGAAGAGGCCCGGACCCTGCAAAGAGAGACGGTTCACAAAAGGCAGCCCTGCAAGGAAGCAGAGTGAATAGGAGAGGAAAATGAATCTTTTCAGTGGCCAGATGAAGGATGCGCTCAGAATAATGGGCCTCTAGAAATAAATCCTCTTTCTCCTCTCTCGGGAGCTTACTTGGGAACCACAGCTTACAGAGCATTAATGATGGCAGCGAGTTAATGAATATGTGTTGTGCCGGTGCAGCTTACAATTGACTAGCAAGAAGCATCCAGCGTTTTCAAAAAATTCTGCTGTGTCCTCCAAACTGTTGCTAAGGAAGAAGAGCATCACCAGGAATGGCAAAGCAAGTTCTTTGGCTCTACTGCTTTTAGGGATGGGGTATTTTCTCTTCATCGACCAAAGCGTTTGTGAACTGCTGCACGCTGCAGCGCGTCTGTCGCCTTGCTGGTCTCAGTGAGACGCGTAGGGCTATGTCCTTATCCACCTGGTCACAAGAAACAACGCGTTTCTTTCCGCTGCTTTTCTGTTCTGCTTTTCTGATGTTCAGAAATGGCCATTTTGCACCCTCACCCCCAAGGAAGCAGGGGTCCAAGTCCCAAATAGCTGTACAGCACGATGGGGCTTTTCCCCCCTGCAAACCCGTTCCCAGCAGCCGCCTCTCCATAGCCTGTTCTCCTTCCCCAGCCGAGCGGCCCCAGCGCAGGTGCAGCACGGGAGGGCTTTTGATTCAGCACACCCACGTTCACCACGAGCCACGCTAGCACAGAGGTTACCAATTACACCGCCTGTCTCGCACGGCAACTGTTTACAGGAAAATTATATTGTTTATATATTTTTGCTGCAGTTAACAAATTATCTTAAATGTCAAGTTGCTTGATACAGAAATAAGGGAGTTTACTGTACGCTTTAAAGCACTACAATTGTTGGTAAATTGCGTTCAGCACAGAATTACAGACATTTAAGCACCATTTGGAAGGAAAATACGTTCCCAAGGGATTCATCTGACATCATAAACTATGGAAGTGAAGGCTTCGCAATTTATAAATGTCAGCAGAACAAAACCACCCCAACTTCTGAGCACGATTAGTCACGTGCCGTTAACGGTTTAACAGTTGCACTGTACCACTATTAATTTCTTACCGCTTTCCTGAAACTCATTTGATCGCAGTTCGTTTGTCACTAATTGGGCTGTGAGCCTTGGAGGGGCTGAGGAGCACGGAGGAGGTCAGCTCGCAGACTGGACCTGGCGGTTCGCGGCGTAATGATTAAAAGTGAGCCACGTTTATCATTCTGCACGTAAGAATCATCCATAACCATCATCCTCGCCCTCACCGCTGCCCAGCACCTCTTCTCCTCCAGGCCGACCCACTGCCTGGGAAGGACTTCTGACCCGTCTGGAACCCTGCCATGCCCCACGGCCGTACGCACTGCTGCCACCTCCCCGCCCTCTCCTAAGAGCCTCCTCTAAACAGCCCCGCTCTGGTGCTGCATTTTGACACCCTTGTTTTCCTCCTGGAGTCCCCTTTGCTGGTGTAACGCCCACCAGGAGATACGTTCTCCTGGTCTGCCTGCAGTCCCCATGCAGTACCCAAACCTGAGTGCATCATGGTCAAATGCTCGTCGTATTCAACCTCTGCTTACTTGGGAAAGTGCCACCAGGACTTCACTTTGGAGCAAAATTTTGGGTAAAGGAATCCAGTCTATCAGGCTTAGAAGGACAGAATACCCCTCCAACGACATCTCAATCTGCCTATGTTGATCCGGCCAAGCTGTGGAGGAGCAGCAGCCCCCCAGCACCGCTCCCCGCAATGGGCACGACTGATCCGCGGATCAGCACCTCTCAGAGCCACCCCTCCCTCGCCGGTCCAGGGCAGGACGGCCGGCTCAGCAGGCCTGTCCCTTGGCTTCCCAACACGTTTCAGCAGGCTGAGCACACAGTCTGCTCCACAACGCAACGTTGTGCCAGGTCCTTCTGATACAAAGCCTTCTCCTTCCCAGAGTTACAATGGTAAACCATAAATATTTGCTCTGGTCTCGTAACAAGTGTCAAACGGAGTAGTAGGCAGGGGATGGGCAATGCACACACCATTGCACTAGCAAACCGTAACCCGTCACCGTATCATAATACACACTTTCCAAGCCAGTAATCTCTTTCTGTCCAGGAGCAGCTCCCCAGCAGCTCCCCAGTAACGCTCGACTATAAATTCTGATGGTAATGTAACATGAGTTGCACTTACTACGTAGATATTGCATATTTCACATGGATTTTCCATCTGAACATGAGGAAGAACTTCTTCCCTCTGAGGGTGATGGAGCCCTGGCCCAGGCTGCCCAGGGAGGCTGTGGAGTCTCCTTCTCTGGAGATATTCAAGACCCACCTGGACAAGGTCCTGCGCAGCCTGCTGTAGGTGACCCTGCTTCGGCAGGAGGGTTGGACTACATGACCCACAGAGGTCCCTTCCAACCCCGACCATTCTGTGATTCTGTGATAATGAGAGGACCAGTGTAAACACCCGAAGAAAAGGCATAATGGGTTGTAATGCCTAGACAGGGATTCTAGAAAGAGAAAGAAAAATATAATTGTTGAGCAGTATTTTGGGGCAGTCTGAAGCAAACAGAGTCTTAACAAAACCGACTGTGGGGACAGGAATCAGAGCAGGCCCAAGAAGAGTGCTGTTTCGGTGTTTCTTCTCCCAACTATCTTGTGATTTAGAAGATGAACATCCTATGCAGACTGACATTAAATATGAGATTAAATAGGAAGAAGAGAAAGCAGAAAGGAGGAATAATGGTCAAAATGAGGAAAAGGTGAAGGAGATGCATGCATTAGAAATGGTAAATCGGTGCTCAAGTCACAGTGACAGGAGTATGACAGATAAATCGAAGGATTCTTTTTTTCCCCAACAACAGAGTCATTTCAAGTATGTTTCACTGTGTCGTCTTATTCACATTAAAATGTATTTGATCATTACAGGATAAGAAAAATGACTGCAACTATTTTTCTTCAGCTAGCAGGTCAGCCAGTGCTTGTGAAGGAAGATGGGTCTACAGCAACCCAAAGTCCACGAACAGCTGATGCCAGCTCACTGGTCCCAGGCAAGTCCCTGCACTCCAGATGCCTTTTCTGCAAAGTGGAGACTGTATTGGTTATAGTTGTGATGAGTAATTAGCTATAACTTCAAAAAGCTTTAATAACAGAAGTGCCATGCCAAGAATATGTTCTGTTCTTATGGAGTAAGGAAAGTCTCATGCTTGAAAGACGTTAAGACAGGAATCCCATCATTTAAAAACATCAGGGTAAGGAAGGTGGCTGTTTTCTAGCTTCTTTTCTCTCAGCCTTTTATATGGGACACCATCTCAAATATCAGCTAGCACTTCATTATCTTTCAGGGTAATGCTCGAGTCATGTATCGTATTTTCTAATAAATCTTAGATTTGCCAGGCTAGCGGAGCATCAATAACATCACCTTTCCAAATCCTGCTTTCAGCATTGGATACACAGGGCTACATCATTCACGTGGGGCTTTTTGCAGTTTATCAAAATGAAACATGACATCTACTGTAAATGATATTCCCATTTAGTGCTTAATGGTACATCTGCTTCCCATCATCCACAAATTCTGACTGTTTGCTAAACAGATAGTTTGTTTAGTGACAACCTGTATGCCAAACTGAAGGTTCGTTAGCTTCCGCCTATCAGCAACAGAAGCTGCTGTAATTATGAGTTGGGTCTACAAGCTAAAATGGCTTAGTTATTACAATAGAAAAAAGAGTTTACAAATACTGGATTTAACACCATGCTGACTTCTGGAAAAAAGATCAGTTTTAAAATTTGAAGTGCCATCAAATACTGTTATTGCTTTCCACTCAGAAGGGTAAAAATTGTGCGCTGTCAACAGAAACTCAACCCAGAAGCTACCACGATTGAGATGGAAAATGTGAGAGAGAACATACTAATACCTTTTTGCTGGCTTCTGGTGCACTTGATAAGCCATGTGGACACATTCAGAATTTCACGGGACTCAGGGGCAATGGAGCACAGAAAAGCCGGTTGCTCCAGCCCCCAGATCCACGCCCTGTCTAGCAGGCTCCAGGCTGGGTAGGACCCTCCGCCCTTCAGTAGGCAGCTCAGCAGGGTTAAGTACCACAGATTTAGGCAATCGATTTCCAAGCGTGTTTTGATGGCAGAACATGCAAATTATAGTAGACCTACAGCAAGGAAATTTTTGAAAGTTAGGTTGTGAAAAGGCTAAATGCAATTTATTAATTTCTGCCTAAATTAACTTTATATTTTCTTCTTTTTTTTTTTCTTTCTCTTAGACTCTAGGCTTTTTTATAGAAATTTGCTGAACTTTGACAGAATTAGTGGGAGTCTCTGCATACTTCGTTCTCATGCATACTTAGTAAAAAAACACAGCTAACTTGTGATTGGTATCTGACCGTACATCCAAGACACACTGCTTATCTTGTTATATCTCATAGGAGTGACTGTTGTATTGCTTTCAAAATAATTCATGGAGATTTTGATTCCATGGACAATTACACTAAGCTGACTCTGAAAAAGGGAGACCAAGACTTGTAAGAGTGAGGAAAAAATCATTATTTGTCCTGATTTCAGCTACTTTCTAAGGCAATTAAAACCTTATTTGACCAAGTAAGAAAGAACTGTACATAGGTCCATATTTAAAATATGCTTCTCACATATCATATGTATATCTTTATATCATGATAAATAGGGTTATTTCTACAAACTGACAATATGAGATTTCTAAATAATTAGTATAAATTGTTAGCATAGATAAATGATGATAAAAAGAATGTCAATGGTAGAAGTTCATGCCATGACCTAAAATGGAAGAAGTCTCACGGCCATAGTTACTTTGACCAGCCATAAATTAAAAGGCCAGGCTGTATGTGGTCTGGTTTCAGCACGAAACCACTAAATCTGCTCATTCTGAGTGTTTAAAAGATCAGCAATGAGAAGCCTCTTTCTAATGTTTGTTCTGGCACCATCTGTCCTCATCCTGAGCTTGTCCCTGGAGATCGCATGTCCATAACTTCAGAACAGAACTCAAGGATGAAGTTCCCCTCCCCTGACAAAAATCCGCAAACCACAGACAACTCAGAATTAACTTCCTTTTCCATTTTTTGTATCAAACCTCCCTCAGCCAGGCCTCGTTTGCTATCACCAGTGTTAGAGCTGCTTCACATGGTAGCAAATTATCCATACGGTTATTCACTTACCTTTATTAAACAGTCCCGATTTGATACTCCCAAAGCGGCTGTAGGTTATTATAACCAATTAGGGTCAGGAATGGAAGAGGTCAATACTGTAACCATGTCCGAGGCCCCATGGTCTGCTCCAACAACGATGACAATTTACTTGCAGAGAATGGGCATCTACAGCTCTAGAAAAGAAGATGTACTAAGGGAAGCGAATGCCTGCAGAGGGAGAAAGCTCCATTTTTTTTTTACCTCTGGAGACAAGTTCTCCCAAACTTTTGACCAGGCTGATGTGCGGGGAGGTGCCATTGCCTCCTTTCTCCATTCCACTCACGCTGAAGCTCAAACTCGGGAGCAGATGGCTCTCTGGCTGTCAGTCAGAAACCTCACCTGCCCACTTCTCTGACAAGGCATCGAGCTGTTAGAGGTTGACCATGATCCCGAGCGTCCCAGGGATGTGGCCTTGTCAAAATAAAGTTGACCTCTAACTGACACACCAAATATTAAGACATCAGAGGTGCTCCTGGGAGAAGGCTGAAAGTTGACTTAATGTGAGCCTTTCACCTGAGTTTCAAGCCTCTGCCACGCTCCCATCAGGTAAAAGGAAGAACCAGAGGCAAATGATTATTTTTGATCTTACCTGTCACTCAGCATTTCCTCCTAAGAAAGTGGATAGCTCAAGGGATATGCCCCAGGTACCATTTCTTGGCACCTGCCCCAAAGGAGAACATATCAATCCATTACTCTGAAAGACAGTTCAACATTAAACAAGAAATTAATGTTTTAAAAGTATTACCCCTTTTCTAAGTGACAACTCTACAGTCACTTCAGAAGATCGTATCTACACCCTTACCTGAAGTCCGTAGTTCTGCAAACTTCTCTTTCTGCCGCGATGATCCCTTTCTTGACACCCACAGGAAGGCTGAGGAGGAAGCGGTTGTGGTGAGTGCAGCCATTTCTACACATCCCATCCCAGACTGGGGCTGAAAGCTGGCTCTTGTCCTCCCTCCCACCCGGGCCACCAGAATGATGCTCATTTCCTCGTGCTGCTGCTGCCTTTGTCTCCATGATGGTTCAGCTGCCACCTGAACGTCATCCCTCAGCCCCCCGCTCCTGCCACCGCTCCAGCCCCATTCAGTTCCTCCCTCCAGTTCAGCTGCCAAATGAAGAAAAAGACATAATAAAAATGTTCATTACCTTAGATATGCCAAACATCATTCAGGTTCTTCACTGCACTTCTCAGACCCATCCGGGAATTGCATGCAGCCCTCTGTAGTTACTAAAGGAAATTAACTTCACACGGACAAAAATCCCCAACTCAGGAGCCAAAGTTATATTAAAAACAGTTTGGCTGTGTAAAGTGCTTGATGAAAGGAAAACGCGATGGCCAAATTGCCTTCTCTCATCTGCATCCCTCCTTGGCCTGGTGCAGACGCCATCGAGATGAGTGGAAAGACTCCCACTGATGTCAACGGGCTGGGGATCAACCTCTTGATGTCCGTGCTTTGAGGGACGGAGCAAAAAGCACCTTTGTACCGCAGGTATCTAGGTAATTTTAATTGTGGCAGTGGAGTGAAACGGCACCTGTGCCTAAGGGATGGCAAAGGGAAAGTGAACAAGGGGCTGTGAAGTGCTGCCTGCCAGTGAAAATAATGAGGAGACTCGGAGATGCGTAACTCTTCTTCAGAGAATATTTAAAAGTTTAGCCTCTGCCCTTCCTTACTGAGATGTGGTGGAGAACTGTGCTGCTCCCCAGCCCTCCTCATCCCCAGCCAGCAAACCAGCTTCTGCCAGACACCGGTCCCGACGCCTCTGCTCCCCAGAGCAGGATGACCCACCGTCTCCCCGCCCGACGCACCTTGTCTCCTCTGAAAGACCCTCTCCCCTGCCGTCTCTGGGCTGAAAGTAGCCCTAGGGGTGCAGGGCAATTTCCTCCTTCCGCTCTCCTGCGTGAATTGCTCCCACATGCGTTGTCTCCAGGACCGGCCTCAGAGTGCTGCAAGTAAGATACGCCTGACACTATAGGATTAGCAAGGGTTTCACGCCACGGGGAGCCGTAACTACTGCAATTTTCCCTCCAGACAGCAGTTCCAGTCTGTCCTGCTGCTTGATCCGTAAAATGGCCTCTTTATTTCCCTGTTTGCAAACTAGTTCAATTTCCTGAAGATTAAATTCTCTCTATATTAATGATGGAGGCAATCAGCTTGCTTACAAGAAGGTTCTTTAACATTTCCCTCAGCTACGTACAAATCTAAGCTTTGAGATGCTGGATTTTAGCGAGAACGCCTGGGAGTTTGAAACGCTCCTACTGGCATTACAGGTCACTGCCCTTCTCAGCATTTACCAAAGCTGAACAACTAAATGGCTTGTTAGTTCTGTTTAGAAATGTGTCTGTGCTCGCACCCGCTAGTAACCTTAGTGTAGCAAAGAAAGATTAAAAATTCAAGTAATTTAGCTTAGTTCCAGTTCATTTTCAATTAACAGGAGAAAATCCTCTCAGATGTAATAGGCTGGTTTAGGTTTGGCTTTAGTTTATTTGTGTGACAAAAGTAAGCATTTAGGCTTACAAGTTAAAATCACTAATGCTCTAATGCTGTTTAAAATATAGTTTATGAAATAAAAAAAGCTAAGCGAAAAATAACAGAGAATTTAAATACTGATTTCAACGTTATTTTCCCTTTTCAGGATGTTGTAAAGATAGTAAACACCCCAGAATAAATACTATACAAAACATTCCAAGGAAGAAACTGTAGTTTTATTTCCTCATCTTTAACCTTTCTATACATTTAGCTACTGTACTTAAGAGTGTAAAACCCGCTCCTGCCCAGTTCATCAATGTCAGCTTGTCTTCTCTCATGCCATTCTGGCCAGTCTTACCCGTATGGAGCTGGGAAGGTGTATCCACATATCTGTCTTCCCTACTGTATTTGGCAAGCAGATGTCTTTTGAAGACCTCTTCCTAACTTTACAGGCAAGGGGAAGATGGGGCCGGGGAAATAAGCAGGTTGGCTGGCCAACATCTCCCATTGAGGTTGAACACCGTGTGATCAAACAAAAACGAAAAAATAGTCTCTTCACAACCTGGTGTTAATTGTTATGAAAGGCAAAGCTTCCTCTTTGCGTGGCAAATGAGGTCCTGCAGTTTCCATAGGTAGAAGATCAGAAAGCGTAAGGGTGAAGAAGAGGATCCTGACTTCAGGGTTCTTTGGTCAAGTCCCATATAAATGGATACATTTGAAAACACGCACATCTCAGTCTTGCTCGTTCTGATTTTTCTGTTAGGGAATCCTTTCTTCCTAAGTTACTTCTGCCCCAAATCCTTAAGACCTCAGACTAGAACCTCCCGCTCCCTTCACCCCCAAGCTGCTAACTTGTATGCTTTTATGTGTTTGTGTTTCTTCCTGTCTTTGAAAAGTCAGAAACCCACCAAATTTTTCTTCCACTGAATCACTGTTTTCTGTAGCAGGACAGAAGCTATAGATGGGTACGTAGCAGTGAGCTGTGTTTGGAAAGGTGGAATGGAAGAAAGGGGACAAGAAAAAACCCTGACAAATACAGAAAATCCTAGAGTATTTTTAAGCTGCCTGATACACTTTTGATGTAAACAACTGGCAAGACTTCTGGGAAGGAGTGAAAATGTTACAGAGGTACGAGGAACCAGCAGCGGATGCTTTGCATCTGTGAGAAATGCAGGGAAAAAAGGGATACCATTCTCATCCAAACCCATTCAACAGAATTAAAAGTGAATGCTTACACCAGACAAGTAAACATCAGAGTCACCTCTTCAGCAGTTCTTTCTCACTGAGCAAGCATCTCCTCTTGCCCTCACCTGGCAACAGAAGGCAAAAAAGCTGTAGCCAGCCCCTCAGAGACACAAATGCTCCAGTTCCCGGGGAACCTGTGGTTAGAAAGTCAATTGGAGTGAAAAGGAGACAGATAAACATGTAAGAGCAGCGGGGAGCTAACGATCCTTTTACAGTCCAACGACACCACAATTATAGTAATCTTTACAGAAGACCAAGAACAGCAGCTCTTACCCCGAGCACACACGTGGGAAACCTCCCACGGGACGGAGTGCTGCTGACAAGCCGAGGTGCCACGGTGAAGCTGTATCGGGGAGAAATGTCGGGCGGCCACAATCAGGGGCCGAAAGGGAGGCCCGTTCGGTGCCACGCTGAAGTTAAACTGACCTGTCTTCCCGCTTCCATAAGGTATTTTAGTCCTTTTCAGTTCTTTCTTTTCCAGCTCACCTGTAGGTTATTTGGGTGCCTTCGTAGTTTGCCACCCCCTCATTACAAAATGGAAAGAAGACGAGCCAGAAAAAATAACCACTCTGGAACCTGGCTGGCTACACCTAGGCTAAAGCCCTGCTGCAGGGTGGCATTCCCTGCGGGAAGGCACCTGGGTGCCCCGCAACCCAGCTGCTCTCCCATTGCCTCCCGCAGCCCGGCCGCCCCCAGCCCAGCCTCCGATAACGGGGCACTGGTGAGGTTCTGCCACCGAGCCAGCAGCCGTGGGTCCCAGTCACGCTCTGCCTGCCAGAAAGCTTCACAAAACAAAACCGTACTGAGATTTAACCAGTTCCCCACGACAGAAGTTTGATTTTTCTTTCCTTTAGCAAACCTATTTAGTCCTTTTCTTCTTTCTTGGCTCTTCTGGAGAGATAAACACCAGTTTGAATCACAGACTTCAGGATTTGCACCTGAGTCAGAAACTCTCCTCTAGTTTTCTAATTTTACCCACGTAGCTTTTCATTTTACCCACTTGTCCTGTTGAGCTTGTTTATCTCCTAAAATCTTCCAGCCCACTTCTGTTTGCTTCGTGATTTGTCTCTTCGCACTTTGCTCTTCCACCTTCCTAAAAACAGAAAGTCTTCATTTTCTTAGGGATTGCTCTGCCGCCCACCACTGCAATTTATAAAGCCCTGTCACCACATTCAAGTGCCAATCTTCCTCAGCGAACAAGCACCACTCCCTGGTGCCCTACGACTTTCTGAAACCGCAGGTTCTGCACTAGAGCTGGCGGACCCAGGCCAGTGTATGAAAATTTTGAAGTGAAGATCCGATGGATTGGCTTGGAGGTAGGCAGCATCTTCCCGGCACCGTCTGTATGTCCCACAAACTGATTTTCCTGTCTGCTGTCCACGATCCACATTCCCTCGTTATACAAGAATCTGCCTCTTTTTCGCAATTCCAGAAGAGGAGCCCGGTAAATCAGTTACCATTTCCCCTCTTGCCTCTTTCTAGAAGTCTGTGCCAATAAGAGAAGTTGCTCAGGTGCTTGGCTTATGGTGTCCTCCTTATCCTCCTTGCTCAGAGCCTGCCTCCTCCCCTGCAAGCAAAACAAATAAAACCAGCGACATACTTAGCCCAACAGGAAATTTTTATTATTGACTTCAAAGAGCATCAAATATTAATTCAAAGCCTGAGTACTCAGATGCCCCATTCTTCTTGAAAATATTTCAGTTTAGTAACTATTTTACACAGGAATACTAACAGAATCACCTGGAGCTTACTTCCCCCTCCCCACCCCCCGCAATGCTTATCTGTAGAAGCACAGTTTATGCAGGTACCATGCTAGTCTTCAAAACACAGAATTACATAGGTAGCTCACCTATCTTGATGCTGAAACAATCTTTTTTGCTTTTATTGTTGACTGAATAAAGACAGATTTGTAGAAATTGCAAAATAAGCAATTGCGTTTAAGAACATCTGTCACTCTTTAAAACTACAGGTCATAGAAACTGGTTAAAGTTATGGTGTCGTACCTCTTTTCTCTGTACTTCTAACGTAAATTAAGGTTCAAATACCAGCTTATTTTAAGCAGCGATCAGACTTAACTAGAATCCAGACTGATGCAGTTTGTCCTTCCTAATCGGAACCCTCCTCCCCCAGCAAATCCTACGACCGACATCGCTGCAAAGCCCTGGTGTTCTGCGTTTGGAAGGAAGGAAAATGACTTCTCGGTAAAGACGATGGGCATCTCGGCAGAACCATTTTAATCTGCAAAACGGCAAATTGCGTGATGGAGTGGTTACGGCTCCGAAGCAAAGTTTACGGAGGGAGGACTTCTGGGAACAGCTGGGTCACGCTCTGAATGCAGAGCCCAACTCCTGGCACTGGGGCAGTCTTCTCACTTAAAGATTCTTTAAAAAAACCCCCTCGAATCCGAGACCAAAATCTTAATTGTCACTTGTAAGAGGATTTTCTGTGATTTTCTGATTGGTTTTCTCACGTTAAACTTGCCACGGAGTTTCCATCCTTTGACCTCTGTTAGACTTTGCACACGGATTACTTTTTCACCAAAATTTAACAACGGCCAATGTCACGACAAGTTGGAGGAGAAGAGACTGGAGGTTCCCTTTTACACAGTCAGTTCAAGACGGAAAAAATCCGAGGGCAGCAGAGCTCTTCTGTATACGAAGAATTGGAGTCTGATGTTGCTCTCATGCTGGAAGAAACGTAAAGTCTTTGAAGTCACTCCATCAAAGTCAACAACTACACAGTAATGAAGAAAAAAATGAGCTGTTTATGTTTTCTTTTTTGTCTGTTTCTTGCCTTAATCTGAAAAAATAATAAAAATCATCTGATTTACGATTGTTCTTTATGTATAAGGCATGACAAATACATTCAAAAATACAGACCAAATACAGTTCTGATAAAAATTCAGGATTCTTTCCTTTCATTTCCATCGAGTGAGTTGCAGCCTTTCGTTTTTATTTTCTTAGAATTCACATTTTCCACTGTGGTCTCCTTTATTTGGCTTATTACTATTTCTCATGTCACAAACAGAAACGACAGGGGTTCTGCTGCACTCTCGATATTTAGAATCAAACTCGCTTATTGAGTCAGAGTCAGTCAAGCTCACACGTTTCTCTCCATTTTGTTTTTTATGACATCACTGTGAGTGCTAACTTCGAAGAACCGGCGAATTTTAACTTTGATGCAGCGGCTGTAAGAAACACATCAATAAAGGGGGAAATCTCATGTCGAAAATTAAACTCAGAAGACGACCGAGTTAACTAAAATGAACTAACTGTTTTTCCTGAGATGTGATTAAAGTAAATTTTACAGCAAAAAAATGGCAACTGATTTCAAGTGTATAAATGCAATGGTAAAAGTGGAATGCGTTTTATTCTAGGATGTTCATTAAAAAAAAAATCAGGGTATTTAAAGCCTGAGCGGTTTTGTTATTTTAATTACGCAAAATTAAATTATGATAATAACGTTGAGAAGAACAAAAAGATGAACAAGGCACACATTTTGGCACGGGTGGAATGTAGCCGTGCCAAAGTTTCTGGACATAAAGATCACAGAAGCAAATTTTAAAGGCGAGCGGGCTCCTTGGGGCGCCCAGCCCGGCGCGGGGCAGAGCAGCTCGAGGCACGGGGCTCGCTGCGGCGGGCACTCCTGCCTCGCTCCTTCCGAGCTCTGCTGTGCGCATCGCCGCTCTGTTTTCTCCTCCAGTTTTGGTCTGACAGCCAGGCAATCTTTCCTGTCTTTGCTCTATTATTTATGTGTTTACAGTTCGGCATGCAGGAAGCACCCGGGACAGACTCTTCAGTGCCTTCTGAGGTCTCTGTGGAGGATTACCCCAACCTTCCACTGCCTGAAACCCGGCTTTCATTGACAGAGAACAGATTTCCTTTCCATGTCATCGTGGAGAAAACCTTCCAGGGCTGGTTTAGTATTCTAAAATCTACCACTAGCAGCAAACCACCCCCACCGTGCCGTTTGTGAGGCGTCTCGAAGGCAGCTACGTGTTCTTTACTAACACAGCATCTTCCTCCTGCAGAGGAGGGGCGTTTCGGGTGTTCTGTGAATTCAAATCTACACCGAGCAAGCGGTTTCCCACAGTCCCTCGTATCTTTTGACTCTGTCCCACGTTGGGCCCTTGAGAGCAGCTTTCCCACAGCCCTTCTGCCAAGCACCCGCTCCATCGCCCGCACAAACGGGGAGTGGGCACCAGCCGCAGCCCGGGGCGTAGGGTGGGCTTCGGGGCATGCCGCGGAGCACCAAGGGCCACTGTGCAGCCAGCCTGGTGGAGGAGAGATGGAGAGAGACCTTCCCTGCTACAAGTGTAGAGAACACCATTCCTCCAGACAAACCATAAATATACTCTGGGAAATAGCCTGAGGCAAAGCAGAGGTTACTGTGCTAGGAAGAAGAGAAGCAATGGAAATGGCAGGAGGTGATGCAACGGCCTAAAATCACGAGGGAGCAGACAGTGGGGTGCCAGCGGGCACATTTACGTTGGACATACCTTCATTTCTGAGGAATCTGTCCCTCCTCGAGGGCTCGGCCACACTTGCAGCGCTTGGCATGCTGACCTAATTCACACCGACTAGAGAAGTCAATTTGCTTTAGTTTGGGTAGGGAAAAGGGACACATTTTCATATCGCAAATCTCTTCGGGGATCTGAATTATCTTTCTTCCCTTGCAGTCGTAAGCAATATGTCTTCACCTCCTCTGCCTGCGCATGGTTAGTGGCTCCTGGGGGAAGGAGAAAGATGTTCTCCTTGCTGCCTGGCTAGCATTTTATGAGTCCCCAGAGGTGTTCCACTTCTGGGCATCCTCAGGAGGGTCAACCGCCATGCACGAGCACGAGCGAATCGGTCAAAGACACTGCTCAGAAGGAGGAGAACGTGGCAAATGATCCTGTCATCATTGCACACAGGTCCTGGAGTGGCTTTTGCCAGGAAGATGCAAGTGTTACGGCTTTTGGAAGGAAACAGAGCCACGGAGCAGCCACGCTGAATACAAACGCGACCCCGGTCCCGCAACAGAGGCGACAGCACAGCAGGAGCAGGGGGAAAAGTGCAAGTTTCGGTATTTCTTCTAAAGCAATATTTAATCTAAAGGTAAAAGAAGAGGCAGAAATGTCAAGGAATTGTCTTTTTATTGTGATAGGGAGAAAGATGATGGCTATATCTGCGTGGAAGCTGTAAAACCTATTTTGCAAAAGGGATTGTTAAAAATTTGACTTCAAATGCAAAAAAAAAAATGTTAAAAAGCCTCTCCCATTTCAAGATTTGCTATAAATAAACTGGGAGCAAGTTTTGTTTAAGAGAACAAGTTTAAGTGCAATGTAATTGAAATAAGATTTCATTTCTAAGAATATAAAGGATAATAAAAAAAAAAATCAAAACACCCTGAACAATCTCTTAATCGCAAATAGACCTAGTAATGTCAAAATATGCCTCCCTGTATCACCTTTCTGCCCCGTCCTCCGGTTTTGATAGCAGTGACATATTTGCAAAGGCTATTGAGACCTCAGTGAAATTGCCTCCTCTGCTCAAAACAAAGGTTTCCCGGGCTCTCTGGGTCTCGCTCGGTCCACGGCGGTAACCAGACGTTATAAATAGACTGCGCCCTTTCGCTCTGCCTCTCGCTAACTCAAATGCAATCGATACCTCATCAGCCTTCCTTCTGCGCAGCAGCCCACGGGTTATTTAGCTTCAAAACACGGCTGCTGAGACTGCGGCTGTCGAAGGGAACGGCAGGAGTGCCCCGCACCGCTGTGATTCTGTCCCTAACGCGACGCCCTGTGGGTATAGGTTGCCTCCGTCTCCCGTGAGATATTCAAACTGCATTCAAGCCTTTGCCAATTCCTTCCTTTCTGTCCTGAGATTGTTTTCTTTTGTTGTGGGATCCGAAGAGGCTCAATGCTCCTCTAATAATCCCCAACCGAAGTTCTCCTAGAGTTACTTGGACAGCTCGTGTTCAAGAGGATCTCCTGGCGGGATCTGCTCAGCGTATCGCTGCCAGGGCTGTGGCACAGGGAAGAGGGACTTTGGGGCTGCGTGCCTCCCCCCGTCGTGCCCAGAGCAGAAGCATGGGAGAGGAGGGTCTGCAGCTGGTTTGGAAAGTTTTCTGTGCCTTCCCTTCACTGAAGACGAAGTGACAGTTTTCGTGGTGTGGGGACCGGTAGCACGCAGACAGAATCACAGAATCACAGAATGTTCGGGGTTGGAAGGGACCTCTGTGGGTCATCTGGTCCAACCCTCCTGCCAAAGCAGGGTCACCTACAGCAGGCTGTAGAGGACCTTGTCCAGGCGGGTCTGGAATATCTCCAGAGAAGGAGACTCCACAACCTCCCTGGGCAGACCAC
>Ga0065711_1008271_pt1 | contig 16198 bp, 11 predicted proteins | sample Hoacrofraction12_FD_59098 | JGI IMG/M metagenome (GOLD analysis project Ga0065711, IMG submission 59098) | Hoatzin crop microbial communities from Cojedes, Venezuela - Epithelial fraction 12 v2 (version 2) | ecosystem: Host-associated > Birds > Digestive system > Esophagus > Crop | place...
GATGGGGTGGAGCTGACGAAAAAGGCGAAGAAGAAATTAGCGAAAATCATCGGCGAATACTTCGGCAAGTATCTCACTGCCAGCTACGTCGATGAAGAGGATGTGATTCATGATGCGGCGCAGCACGCCGGTGGCTTGGATTCCCTGCTCTACGGCAAAGACAAGTCGGAGGAGTATATCTCCAAGCGAAAGGAAGAGGAAAAGCATCCCTTACTCAAAAGAGCCGCCTTCGTCGCCGGCGCATATTATCTCTACAAGAAAATATTCTCCAAGGATAAGTAAAGTCAGGATAAAGAATACATAGTATTAGAAAGGGTTAAGGCAATAATCCTTTTTAGATTCTATTCCCATACCAAGTTGTAGTGGCTTAAGCGTTTCTTGGATTTTTGCAATTCTGCTACATCCTCTGAGTTCAGCTTTCCAGTTGTTATACGCTTTGCTGTCTCACGGATTTCTCTTGCCGCTTCTCCTACGATGGGCTTCCTTTGTGATTTTACACCTAACATACGTCTTAAATTATAAACCGCTGCAAATATAGAGCATTTTTCCTAATCTTGCAAATTTTTTCAAGAAAAATAACAATAAAAATAATATCCGCTTACATTTTTAACAAAAGAATGCTAATAGCATAAAAAATTCCTTGATTATTGTATCAGCAGGCAGTAAAAATTGGAAATGTTCCGAAAAAGTAAAAAAATCGGGGAATTGCTTGCACGATAAGAAAAAAGTATGTAAATTTGCAGAAAATATTGCATACTATGAATACAAAGCAGAGCGTGGCGGCCGCGAAGTTCGCTAAGGATTGGGAGGGGAAAGGTTATGAGAAAGGGCAGAGCCAGATGTTTTGGCTCTCGCTGCTCCACGATGTGCTTGGGGTGGAGGATACCGCCAACTTCATTCAGTTTGAGGAGCAGGTGAGACTCGACCATACGAGTTTCATCGATGCCTACATCCCCGCCACGAAAGTGCTGATAGAGCAAAAGAGCCTCGGCAAAAACCTTAACGCGCCGATAAAGCAGTCGGACGGCACTCTGCTAAGCCCGTTTCAGCAAGCCAAAAGGTATATCACCGAACTGCCGCTCTCGAAGCATCCGCGCTACGTAGTAACCTGCAACTTCAGCGAGTTTTACGTCTATGACATGGAGCAGCCGCACGGCGAGCCGCAGATTATAGAGCTAAAGAATCTCGAGAAAGAAATTTACCGGCTGAAATTCCTTACCGACAGCGGCGACGCACACCTGCAGCGCGAGTTGGAGGTGTCGATGAAAGCGGGCGAGATAGTGGGCCGCCTCTACGACCTGCTGCACGCTCAATATATCGACCCCGACAGTCCGCAGTCGTTGCGCTGGCTCAACATCCTATGCGTGCGATTGGTGTTCTGCCTCTATGCCGAGGATGCCGGACTGTTCAGCAAGCACGACGCATTCCACGACTTTCTCGTTAATTACCGTGCCGCCGACATCAGGCGCGAGCTAATCACGCTCTTCGAGGTGCTCAACACGCCCGAAAGCGAGCGCAGCCCATACCTGAGCGATGATTTGAAGGCGTTCCCATACACCAACGGAGGCCTCTTCGACGAGAAAATTGAGATACCGCAGTTTACTGATGAAATCCGCACTCTGCTACTCCAAAATGCGAGTCTCGACTTCGACTGGAGCGAGATTTCACCTACCATCTTCGGTGCCGTTTTCGAAAGCACTCTGAACCCCGAGACGCGCCGCAGCGGCGGAATGCACTACACGTCGATTGAGAACATTCACAAGGTTATCGACCCGCTCTTCTTTGACGAACTAAAAGAGGAGCTCGACACGATTCTCGACGACGCGAACGAGAAGCGCCGCAAGCAACGGATTGTCGCCTTCCAAGACAAANTGGCATCGCTGACTTTCTTCGACCCGGCGTGCGGAAGCGGAAATTTCCTCACCGAAACATACCTGTCGTTGAGACGGCTCGAAAACAAGGCTATCAAAGCGTATTATGGCGGTCAGACGATGCTGGGCGACTTCCTCGACCCGGTGAAAGTTAGCATACAGCAATTCTACGGCATCGAAATCAACGACTTCGCCGTTACCGTCGCCACCACCGCCCTCTGGATATCAGAGGCGCAAATGCTCGCGGAAACGGAAAAGGTCGTGAGGCGCGACATCGACTTCCTGCCCCTCAAAACCTATTCCAATATCACCGAGGGAAACGCCCTGCGCATCGACTGGGAAACGGTTGTGCCAAAGGAAAAACTGTCGTATATTATGGGAAATCCGCCGTTTGTGGGGGCAAGGCTAATGAGCAAGGAGCAAAAAGACGACCTTGCCAACGTCTTCGGTTCTAAATGGAAAAATATCGGCAATATGGATTATGTGTGCGGCTGGTATATGAAGGCTGCGCAACTAATGCAGAATACTAAAATTAAAACGGCATTAGTTTCAACAAATTCAATCTCGCAGGGAGAACAGGTGAGCAACCTTTGGAAACCTCTTTTTGAAGACGGAATATGTATCAATTTCGCATACAAGACATTCCGCTGGGACAGTGAGGCGAAAATAAAAGCTCACGTGCACTGCGTGATAATCGGGTTCAGCTATGATGGAAATGGACGTAAATACATATTTGATGTCAACGGGCAAAAAAGTGAGGCGTCTTTTATAAATGCTTATCTCATAGATGCCCCCGAAATGTTTATTGAGAGTAGGAATGAGCCGCTTTGCAACGTACCGAAGATTGGCATAGGCAATAAGCCCATTGATGGAGGAAACTATCTCTTTAAAAAAGAAGAAAAGGAGGATTTTATCCGCAAGGAACCAAAGTCTAAAAATCTTTTCCATCCATGGTATGGCGCAGAGGAATTTATACACCAAAAACCGCGCTATTGTCTTTGGCTTGGCGATTGCACTCCAGCTGAATTACGCTCTATGCCAAAATGCCTTGAGAGGGTTGCTGCGGTAAGGGAGTTCAGACTTGCGAGCACGAGTCCGGGAACCATAAAGTTGGCAGATAGACCAACGAGATTTCATGTGGAAAATATGCCAAAAGGGGATTATATAATTATCCCCAGAGTTTCTTCTGAAAAACGCAAATATGTTCCTATGGGTTTTTTAGATTCATCAGCTTTATCAAGTGATGCAAATCATATTATCCCTGATGCCACGCTCTACCATTTCGGTGTTCTTACAAGTAATGTTCACATGGCCTGGATGCGAGTGGTTTGCGGCAGGTTAAAGAGTGATTACCGTTACAGCAAGGATATTGTTTACAATAATTTCCCGTGGCCTTCGCCCACTGCGGAGCAGCGGCAGAATATTGAGGCTACGGCTCAGGCAATTCTTGATGCCCGGGCTTTGTATCCCGATTCCTCTTTGGCTGACTTGTATGATGAGTTGACGATGCCGCCGGAGTTGCGGAAGGCGCATCAGAACAACGACAGGGCTGTTATGGCTGCATACGGCTTCGACCCCAAAGAAATTAAGTGGGAGAGCCAGTGTGTGGCGGAGCTTTTCAAATTATATGAAGTTTTAATTAAAAGGATATGACAAACGACCAATTAAGAAGCCTTATTAACCGCCTCGCCAACGATGCGCCAATAAGCGTCGATGGGGTGGAGCCGCTTTCGTCGCAGGCGCATAAAACAATCCTTCTCGATATGACGCACCCCTCTGCCGGATACGCTTGGACGTATTGGCACGATATTATTCAAGCGAGCATATTGTGGCCGCCATACCGTCTTTTTTCCGATTAAGCAAGAAAGAATAGGAAAAAGCTGCTTTTTATACACTTTTTTTGATGCAAGGGAGGAATATATGCTAAGAAATTTGGACGTTTGAAATAAAAGTCTTACTTTTGCACCAATAAAAAAAGAAGTTGTGATTTGGTCCCTGTCTTCTAAGCATGGGCGACGGGCGGATTCTGGATTATAATAAAAATAAAATGGACAATAACGTAAATGATTTAATAGAAAAGGGCAAGGCCCTGTATGCCGAGGGCAAAGTGGCGGAAGCCGTAAAAGTACTTGAGAAGGCGGCCGGCATGGGCAGCGATATCGCTAAAATGCTGGCAGGCGTCTGCTATTTCAATGGCGATGGAGTGGAGAAGTCGTATGCAAAGGCTGCCAAGCTTTTCAGAGGCGCGGCAGAGAATGGTAATGCCGAAGCGCAGTATATCCTGGCTGAATGCTATAATGCCGCAGATTCTCCAATCAGGGATGCCGCAGAGGCTCTTAAATGGTATCAGAAAGCGGCCGCACAAGGTCATCAGGAAGCCGCAAAGAAGAAAGACATCTTAGCGGAGAAAGTGGCTGCAAAGGACATAGAAGAAGTGCCAGAGGAAGAGGAGATAAAAACGGAGAAGAGAGCAACTAAATATTGTCCTTATTGTGGAGAAGAGATACTGGCAGTAGCCAAGAAATGCAAACATTGCGGCGAATGGTTGGATGAGGACGAAGATGAAGATGAAGAAGATGAGTATGATGAAGAGGAGGATGACGAGGAAGAGGACGACGAGTATGAGGATGATGAAGAAGATGATGAGGACGATGATGAGGATGAGGACGATGATGAGGATGAGGACGATGATGAGGATGAGGACGATGATAAGGAGGACTATACACCGCAAGCCCCGGTTTACAAGTATGAAGAGCCTGTTGATGATAAAAGCGGCGAGGGCTGTAGTAGTAAAATCACATCTGGTATCATCGTCGTCGTGGTAATGGTTTTGTTTAAGATTTTACCTGGTAAATGCTCGAATAATTCAGAAAAATCAGACGATTCTTCTCAAACGCCAGTGGAATATACGACTGATAATGTTTACAGCTATGGTGATACTGCGGCTGTCGAAACTGTTGAGCCTGAGGAGAAAACCGAAATTACGCCAGACGATATCAGGCGTGTCGGTGGATATTCAGACGTCATTGAAGCCGCAGACGGAAAATATTTCTGTTTGAAAGAATCGGATGGGGAATATTTGAACGTTCTGGATATATATGATTCGAACACTGAAGAAATGAATAGTGTTAAAATATTGACCGACGATGAATACTACAAGATAATACAACCTGCTGTAAATAGTGCCGGAGACAAGATCACTTTTATTACAAAAGATGGCGGCCGTTGTGGCAGTGGCTTCTTAGAGGCTGTTTTCGTATTCCAGATTGACATTAATGGCAAACGGCATGTAATTACGCCAGGCTGCGTTGAGGCTGCATTTATTGGCGGCGGAACAGGTATAAGGATAACGCAAGGTCAAATAACGAATGAGGATGTAGCCACTTGTTCCGCTGAGTACGAGTATGCCTATTCTGAATATACAATAACTGATTTGTAGAAATTCTGATATAATATTGAAATTATATGTTAAAATACTTGGAGGTTTAAAGAATAATTTGTAACTTTGCCCTCAAATAAGTATTAACTATTAAAAAAGGAGAGATTATGAAGAGTAAAACAACAGCCGGAATCCTTGCCATTTTACTCGGTGGCATTGGTATTCACAAATTTTATTTGGGACGCACGCTATGGGGTATAATTTATATACTTTTTTGTTGGACGTTGATTCCATCGATTGTAGGGTTTATAGAAGGACTGATTTATCTTTGCTCAAGCGATCAGGAATTTAATGCGAAGTATAACCCTGAGTATCTGACGAATAATAGCAGTTCGAACTTTATGGCTCCGCCAAGTGGCTATAACAATCAAGGCTATCCGCAGCAGAATGGCTATCCACAGCAATCTCAGTCGAATGGCTATCCGCAGCAGCCTCAAGCGAATGGTTTTATGCAGCAGCAAAACGGTCAGCAGAACAGCCGCTATTGTCCTAATTGTGGAGCTGAGAACAAGCCAAACGCTAATTTCTGCGTTGAATGCGGAAACAAATTATAAAAAGGGCAATCAAAGAAATGATTTAATTGCCTTATTTCATTCCTAACAATTCCTTGGCGTTGCTGATTGCGGCTTCGCTGATTTCGCTGCCGGAGAGCATTTGGGCGATTTCGCTCACACGCTCTTCGGCAGTAAGCATTTGCATGCGGCTGTTGGTGCCGGCGGCTGTCTGTTCCTTGAAAACCTTGTAATGCACGGAGCCCATGGCGGCGATTTGGGGCAGGTGGGTGATGGAGATGACTTGGCGGTCGGCCTGGCCCATTTCCTTCATAATGATGCCCATCTGCTGGGCGATTTTGCCGCTCACGCCGGTGTCGATTTCGTCGAAGATGATGGTGGGGAGTTTCACGGCTCCGCTGATCATCGCTTTCAAGGCGAGCATCACACGGGCGATTTCTCCGCCGCTGGCCACTTGCGACACGGGCTGCATCGGGGTGCCGGGGTTGGCGCTGAAAAGGAATGACACACGGTCGGCGCCATCCGACGACAGTTCTTTGTCCTCCACGCTCACGCTGAACCGCACATTCGGCAGACCTAAGGGCTTCAGACGGGTGAGCATCTCCTTCTCTATCTTCTTCGCTGCTGACAGACGCAGTTTGTGCAGGGCGGCGGCTTTCTTCTCCGCCTCGGTGCGCAGGGATGCCACGAGGGCTTCTTTTTCCTCTAATACGCCGTCGCTGTTGTCGATGTCGCCAAGCTCCTTACGCAGTTTCTCATAGATGCCGATAAGCTCTTCCACGTTGGCGGCATGGTATTTCTGCTGCAAGGAATAGAGTTTGTCCAAACGGTTGTCAACGGCCTCCTGCTCCGACGGGTCGAAGTCCACTTTCTCTAATTCCGCCTCCACCTCCTGGGCGATGTCCTTGAGCTCTATATGGCAGGAGTTTGCTCTTTGTGCAAGTTCTTGTGTGCCAGGCAGAAGCGACTGTATCTTTTCTAAGCTGCCCACTGCCGTTTTGAGGTTTTGCAATACGCTCTGCGCCTCTCCGTTGAGGCTTTGTGCGGCGGTGTAGAGTGCGCTTTTGATGTCCTCGGCGTGCCTCATTGTGTTGCTTCGGGTCTCGAGTTCCTCTTGCTCTCCTTCGCGCAGTGCCGCTGTAGAAAGCTCGTCGCACTGGAACTGCAGGAAGTCTCGGTTACGGCTGTTGGCTGCAATTTCCTCGCATGTCTTCTCAAGGTCTTTCACGGCGTTGCGATAGCGGCTGTACACCTCCTGATATGCGTCGCGCTCTGCCTTGCTGCCGGCGATGATGTCGGCCACGGAGAGCTGGAAGTCGTCTTTGGCGAGCAACAGGTTCTGGTGCTGGCTGTGCACGTCTAAGAGGTTGCCGGCGAGGGTGCGCAGGGTGGTGAGCGGCGCGGGGGTGTCGTTGACGAAGGCGCGGCTTTTTCCTGCTGCTGTAAGTTCTCGCCGTATGATGCACTCGTCGTCGTAGTCGATGTCGTTTTCCTCAAACAAAGGCTTGAGGTCGTATTTAGAGAGGTCGAAGCGTGCCTCGATGACGCATTTGTCGGCTCTGGGGCGTATGCTCTTGCTGTCGGCTCTTCCTCCGGCGAGCAGTGCGATGGCACCGAGGATGATACTCTTTCCGGCTCCCGTCTCTCCGGTGATGACCGAGAACCCGGGGCGGAAGTCGATGTCGAGCTCTTCGATGATGGTGAAATTGCGTATGTTAAGATGTGTGAGCATCGGTTATTTTTTTATGTTGTCCCAGTAAGTGCTTTGCGAGGCGTTGATGTTTGATAGCACCTCATACACGGCCTCTTTCTCTTTCACTGTGCCCTTGCCTTTGTAAATCGACTGCAGCTCGTCTTTCTTGTAGTCGGTCCATATCTGCGGCAGGAGCATCAGGGGTTTGTTTTCGTGGGCTGTTTTCAAGTCGGTGGTGATGGCCTCTGTGATTGCCGAGCGTCCACGCTCCACATTGGTTGCCATCTCGTCTAATCCCTTGCGGTAATAGTCGTATTGGAGTTGTCTGAAGGGTTTCATTCCCTCGTCCATATAGTCGTTGATGATGGCGAAGCGGTTGCGTGTGTCGTCGAAGGCAGCCCATCCTGCGAACCCGAGGTTTTGGGCGTTGTTGACGAGGTTGACGCACGCCTGCAGCACTTCTGTGCCTCCCATGGGGGAGAAGCTGTCGAGGTCGATGCCGAGCAGCAGATAGGCGTAGTAGGCCATCAGCGCGGTGAGCTGGTTGTCCACCATGTCGTCGTTGAACGTTATCTGGTCGAACTGTTTGAATTCGAAGTCGAAATTGGCGTCTTTGTTGTTGTAGAGCATCGTGGTGTAGGCCGAGTTATACACGGGCCGGCTGGCTTGTATCAGCGCGGTGCAGGTGAATGTGTTGCTGCTCTGGTCGTACTTGGTCACGGTGATGTTGAAGGCGCATTGTATCTTCTCGTTTTTTTGGAACTGCAGACTTGTCCACTGCTTGTTATTAAAGAAGTTCTCCATCGTCTCCTTGAGGTTGTCGAAGACGGATGCGTCGGTGCCTTGTATCTGCGAGTGGTTGATGTTGATCTTGGCCTCAAACTCTTGAGCCGATGCAGGTAGGGCGAGCAATGTAGCAAGCGCGAGCGCTTGCAAGTGAGAGGTGGCAAAATCGGAGATTTTGCAGTGAGAGGTGGCATCGGCGAGCCGATGCAGTAGATTACTGATGATATTTTTTCCCTTCATTCTGGATGATTAAATTGTTTGATATTCGGGTCCGGCGAGACATTTCACTATTTCGTCGATGATGTCGCGTGCCACCTCGCGTTTCGGTTTTTTGCCGTATGTCCTCACGTCATTGTGAGTGATGATTTTCACTTTGTTCTCATCGCTTTTGAAACATGTGCCCTCGTTGCGCAGTGAGTTGAGCACAATCATGTCGAGGTTTTTCTTTATCAGTTTTTCCCTTGCGTTGTCGTCCTCGTTGTTTGTCTCGAGTGCGAAGCCGGTCATAAACTGCCCTTTTTTCCTTTGTCCGAGTGTCTTTGCGATGTCGGGGTTGGGGGTGAGGTTGATGGTCATCTGCTCGCCGTCTTTTCTCTTGATTTTCTGGTCGGCCACGTTGTCGGGCGCATAGTCGGCGACGGCGGCGGTGAGTATGGCGATGTCGGAGCTGTCGAAGGTTTTTTCGGCTGCCGCGAGCATCTCTTTCGCCGACTCCACGTCGATGCGCTCTATCGAGGGGTTGACGGTCTTGATGCTCACCGGTCCGGCGATGAGCGTAACCTGAGCCCCTCTGTCGGCACATTCCTCAGCGAGTGCGAAACCCATCTTGCCCGATGAGTAGTTGCCGATGAACCTCACGGGGTCTATTTTCTCGTATGTGGGCCCGGCAGTGATCATCACGCGCTTGCCCTCCAGGTCTTTCGGCATGAAGAACCTTTCGATGTATTGTGCTATCTTCTCCGGCTCTTCCATGCGCCCTTTCCCTTCGAGGCCGCTGGCGAGGAAGCCGGTGGCAGGCTCAATGATGTGCACGCCCCTCTGCTCCAAGATTTTCAGGTTTTCCTGTGTGGAGGGGTGCATATACATGTCGAGGTCCATTGCCGGTGCGATAAACACGGGCGCGCGCATAGAGAGATAGGTGGTGATGAGCATGTTGTCTGCGATGCCGTGAGCCATCTTTCCTATCGACGCTGCCGTGCAAGGGGCAATCACCATGGCGTCGGCCCAGAGCCCAAGGTCCACATGTGAGTGCCACGTGCCGTCGCGCTGCGAGAAAAACTCGCTTATGACGGGCTTGTGGGTGAGGGCGGAGAGGGTGATGGGAGTGATAAACTCCTTGCCCGCAGGGGTAATGACTGTTTGCACCTCACAGCCGCGGCGCACAAACTCGCGGATAAGGAGGCAACTCTTATAGGCTGCTATGGAACCGGTAATACCCAGTAGAATATTCACTCCGTTCATATTCTAATTGATAATTGACAATTGACAATTGATAATTATACGCCGTTCCGGCGTTATTGTGAGAAATGGCTTAAGGACAATCCCGACCCAGTCGGGGCAGCTCTTAGCAGAGGGCTTTTACTGCATCGGCTCGCCGATGCCACCTCTCACTGCACGGCTTCGCCGTGCCACCTCTCACTTAGCGAGCGTAGAGGAACGATAGCTCAGATTTTTCTGGCGATTTTGTACTTGAAATATATTTTCTCCAGTTTCTGCTTCGTCTCGAGCGGGAAGTCGCCTTGCATCATCCAGTTGTAGAAGCCTGGCTCTTTGCTGAGCACTTCGGCCACAGGCTTGCCCTTATGTTTTCCGAAGTTGAACACCTCTACTTTCACGGGTTTGCCGTCAGCGTCTTTGATGGTTTGCCCCATGGCGTCTTTTTTCTCTTCCCAGATGAACCTGCCGGCGAAATCGATGTTGTCGTTTTGCTTTGAGAAGTCGGCGAGGGAGGCCATGTCATTTTTCAGTATGCGGTCTTCCTCTTCCTGGTTTTCGGCAGAATATCTTTCTATTTCTCCGAGCAAGACTCTGTATGTGGCCTCTGCGTCGTTTTCTGCGTGGTGCGGCTTAAAGTCGTCCTCCATCTTCCTGCCGCAGTAGAACTTGTACGCGGCGGCGAGGTTGCGCTGCTCCATCTTTTTGAAAATCACCTCCGCGTCGATGAGGCGGCTTTTGGTAAAGTCGAAAGGTATATCGTTTCTGAGGAATTCCTCTGCGAGCAGAGGTACGTCGAAATGGTTGGAGTCGTAGCCGCAGAGGTCGCACCCCTCGAAAGCCTCCTTAATCTTCGGTCCTATTTCCTTGAACGTGGGAGCATTTTCCACCATCTCGTCGGTGATGCCTGTCAGCTCTTCCACTTCGGCGGGTATATACACCGGTCCGGTGCCGTCGGGTGAGGGCAACTCTTTGGGTTTGACGAACGAGTTGTACCTCTCCTCCTTGCCGTTGGGGTATATCTTGACATACGCGATTTGCACGATTTCTGCTGTCGCGATATTGAGCCCGGTGGTTTCGAGGTCGAAGATGATGAGCGGCTTGGTGAGGTTGAGTTTTATGTCTGCCATTTTGTTGGTGCTTTGTTCAACTTCTTGTATATCAATCGTTAAGCAGCATCGGCATAATGAGCATCAGCAAGTCCTCGTCGGCTTCCTGCTCTGCCGGCACGATGATGCCCGGGCGTGAGGGGTCGGCGAACTGGAGGAATATCTGCTCTGATGTGATGGCGCTGAGAATTTCCACGAGTGTGGCGCCTTTGAATCCGATTTCCATTGTGGGTCCGGTGTATTCGCAGATGATCGACTCCTCTGCTTTCTTTGCGAAGTCAGCGTCGTCGGCATTGAGGCGGAGCAGTCCGTTCTCCACGTGGAGTCTCACGAGGAGGTTGCTCAGTGACGATGCTATCAGCACCCTCTTGGTGGCAGAGAGGAAGGCCTCGCGGTCGATGCTCAACTGGCATGGGTTGTCGTTGGGAATCACCGAGTTATAGTTGGGATAACGTCCTTCGATGAGTCGGCAGATGAGTGTGCCGGTGTCGAAGGTGATCTCTGCGTTTTGGTCGTTATATCTTATTATCACCTCTCCTGCGTCCTTGGTGAGCATGTTTTTAAGCAGCTGTGCCGGTTTTTGCGGCAGGATGAACGATGAGGGCTCATTGCTTTTTATCGACATGTTTCTGCATCTCACGAGCTTATGTCCGTCGGTGGCCACCATTGCGAGGTAGTCGGGTGTGAGGTCGAAGAGAATACCGCTCATCACCGGACGGTTGTCCTCTTTTGTTGTGGCGAAGAAGGTGCGGTTGATATTTTCCGACAGTGTGGCTGCCGGCATGGAGATTGTGGCCGAGTCGCCTTCGATGCCGTGGAACACGGGGTATTGGTCGGCGGAGGAGGCCATGAAATTGAAGTGTCCGTTCTGATATGCTATTTCTAACTCCAGTGTTTCCATATCGACTGTGAAAGCGATGGGCTGTTCGGGCAGTTCCTTTATCGCGTTGAGTATCAGTGTGCTGCCGATACAGAAACTTCCTTCTCCATCGTGGTCAGTAAGTTCGATGGTGGTCATCATAACGTTCTCACTGTCAGATGCTGTGATAGTGAGATATTGGTCTTTCACTTCGAAGAGGAACGATGTGAGTATTGAGAGCGTGCTCTTGCTGCTAAGCACTTTTGACATGTCTGCCAGTCTGCTCCCAAGGGTAGTGCTTGATAATGTGAATCTCATATTTTTAATTTTTTAATGTTTTATTATTTTTCAAGCTACAAAGATACGACATTTTTTTTAAATCCGAAAGAAAAAAGCGGAAAAAATAGCAAAAAAAAGCGTCAGACAAAAAAAATGGGGTAAAAAAGTGAAAAAAATGGGTTTGACAGGCTCTTTTTGAAAAAAAAGCAGTACCTTTGCAAAGACAATCCACTTGCAGCATTACGGCAACAACAGTTGCGCTGTAAAAGGTTTCGAGAGGGTTATTATTATAAATAAGGTTAAATTTAAGATATACTATGGAATTAATAGGAAAAGTAGTGGCTGTATGCGAACCGAAGGAAGGTACCTCAGCCCGCACCGGCAGTTCATGGAAGGTGCAAGAGTATGTAATAGAAACTTTTGAGCAGTATCCTAAGAAATGCTGCTTCAGCTTGTTTGGTGATGACCGTATCGCCCGTTTTAACATTCAGGCCGGCGAGACTATCAGCGTTTCTTTTGATATCGACGCTCATGAGTATAATGGCCGTTGGTTCAACAGCATCCGTGCATGGGATGTGAAGCGCGTTGACCCACAGCAGGCAGCCGCAGGAGGCGTAGCCCCCGCCGCTCCAGCTTACCAGCCCGCTCCAGGTGTTGCTCCAGCCGCAGGATACCAGCCAGCACCCGGCGCAGCCTCTGCTGCTCCTTATACCGCTCCTGCAGCACAGCCAGCCGCAGCTGCCCCGGCGCAGCCCTTCACTGCGCCAGCCGAAGATTCAGCTGACGATTTACCATTTTAAAAAGACTTGCCTATGACAGATAAAGTTCAATATTGGTTGGACATTGCCGATTACGACATTGAAACAGCTGATGCTCTCCATCAGACTGGGAGATGGTTGTATGTCGGCTTTATGTGTCATCAGGTTATAGAAAAAACTATAAAGGCTTATTGGTCATACGTTAGAGAGGATGATCCTCCCTATACCCATAACCAAAAAAGGTTGGCTGCTGGATGTGGTCTTTACGACCAATTTTCTGAGGAACAGAAACTTTTTATAGACCAAATTACCCCTCTAAACATTGAAGCAAGATACCCTTCTTATAAGGAGGAAATATCGAAAGCTATGAACGCCTCTTCTTCAGAATATATAATAAAACAAACAAAAGAACTGCAACAATGGATCAAAGAGAAGCTCTGGAGCTTGCAAGAAGATACAAGCAAGTGATTATTAAAGACTTTAAGGACGCAAAAGTTTATATGTATGGTTCTTATAGTAAAGGCACTGCCAAGGAGGACAGTGATATAGATGTTGCTGTGATTTTGCCAAAAATAGGTGATAATTGGTGGACTTTATCCACAAAGCTATGGGGTATGGTGGATGATGTCAGCTTTTTGATAGAACCAGTACTCTTGTCAGAAAACGACCCATCACCGCTATATGCTGATGTAATGAGAACAGGAATAGCCGTGAAATAAAAAACTCCGCTGCGACGCAGCGGAGTTTTTTATTTAATTCTCAATTCTCAATTCTCAATTGTCAATTACCTCGGGTTGTTTTCAGCGAAGATTGCCATGCGCTCTTCGAGCAAATCGTATTGATTGTCGTTGATGAATGAGGTGCATACGCGGAGGCCTTCCTGGTGTGAGCCGGTGGTGATGAGGCAGATGGCGCTCACTCCGTAGTACATCAGTTCGTGGGCGAGCTGTCCGCTGGTCATTCCGGGATAGCCGATGGTGAAATAGAAGCCGTCTGCTATTGGCTCATCGAGGTCTTTGTCGTAAACCACATAGAAGTTGTGCCGGCAGAAGATCTCTTTCAGTTTATGCGCGCGTTCCGCATATATATGTATGTCGCTGCGGAAGTCGAAGGTGCCGTCGGAGGCAGCCTTAAACATCGCCGCGAGGGCGTATTGTGCGGAGTGGCTGGTGCCGGAGGAGAGGGCATAGAGCATTCGGGTGGAGTAAACCATCCCGAAGGGCAGTCCCTCATACCGTGCCGCCAAGTCGGGGAAATGGCGGTTGAAGAGTTTGTCGCCGATGCACACCACGGCAATTCTCTCGCCTGCATAGCTGAACGCTTTCGAGCCGCTGATGAGCAACATGTAGTTGTCGGTATAGCGTGCCACGGTGGGCTGGTATGGCGGCTGGAACGGTGTGCTGAGGTCTTTGCGGAAGTCCATGGCGAAGTAGGCGAGGTCTTCCATAATTATCACGTCGTATTTTGTGGCGAGCTTGCCGATGCTCTCCAATTCCTGCTCGTTCAGGCAAATCCACGCCGGGTTGTTGGGGTTGCTATACACAATCGCGCAGATGTTTCCCTTTTCGAGATAGCTTTCGATTTTCGGCGCGAGTTTCTCGCCCCGGTAGTCATACACGTCGAAGGTCTCGTATTTCACGCCCTGCACCTGGAGTTGCATCTTCTGCACGGGGAATCCCGGGTCGATGAAGAGCACGGTGTCTTTCTTCTTGTCTGCCTGACTGCATGTGAGGAAAGCGGCGAAGGTGCCTTGCATGCTTCCGCAGGTGGGGATGCAGCCTTGCGGGTTGATATCGACTCCGATGAATGCCTTCACGAAGCGCGACGCCTCCTGTTTGAGACCGGGATAGCCTTGGATGTCGGGGTAGCTGTGTGCGATGCCGTCTTGCAGTGCTTTTATCTGCGCGTCAACGCCCACCTGTGCTGCCGGAAGACCGGGGATGCCCATTTCCATTTTTATGAATTCCACTCCCGACTGCTGCTCGGCGTAGGCGGCGATGGCTTTCACCTCCCTGATGGTGGCTTTGGCAAAGTCCTGTATGCCATATTCCTGTATCGCCCCGTCGATGAGTTTTTTGTCAACCGGTGTAGGTTTCATTTTCCGGCCTCCTTTCCTATGGCGAGGGCTTTGATGTTTTGCTCTACTATTTTCTCCCCTTTCCTTGCGAACACTCGTTTGATGGCGTCTTCGAGGAGGTTATAGTCGATGCCGAGCGCTTTCTGTGCCGCTCCGAGTAGGATGACGTTGGCCGAGCGCGGCACTCCGTTGTCTTTCGCCATTTTGTCGATGTCGATGCTCACCACATTTCCCACAGCCTTGAGGTCGTCGTTGATTTTGTCTTGCTCGGGGTAGTTGGGTATGTTGATGAAGGGGTTGCTCGATGTTATTATCCATCCGTCTTTTTTCAGGTAGGGGAGGTATCTGAGGGCCTCCATCGGCTCCATCGATATGATGACGTCTGCTCCGGCGAGCGGAATGAGGTCGCTGGCGATGGGTTCAGAGGATATTCTCAGGTTGCTTTGCACGTCGCCTCCTCTTTGCGACATACCGTGCACCTCTGCCTGTTTGATATAGAGGTTCTCATGCATTGCAGCCTCTCCGATGATTGTTGCGATTGAGAGGATTCCTTGTCCTCCCACACCGCATAGAATTATGTCGGTTTTCATTTTTGTGCCTCCTCTTTCTTTTGTTTTTCAGCTCTCTGTTGTTTCAGGTGCCTTTGCAGTGTCTGCATGCACTCTCTCCTTGGTATGATGACGCTCACTCCGTGGTATTCTATCTCGTCTTTGAGCGTTTGTGTTATCTCGGGCATGTTTTTCGGCAGTGGCACCACCACTTTCAGGTGTGCCTCGTCCATGCCGAGTCCTTTGCAGATGGCCTCGAACTTATTCGTTCCCGCGCTGTCTTGACCTCCTGTCATTGCCGTTGTGAGGTTGTCGCTGATAATCACGGTGATATCGGCATTCTCGTTGATGGCGTCGAGGAGGTTTGTCATTCCCGAGTGGGTGAATGTGGAGTCGCCGATGACAGCTACTGCGGGCCACTGTCCTGCGTCGCTGGCACCTTTTGCCATACCGATGGAGGCGCCCATGTCAACGCAACTGTGAATTGCCTTATACGGGGGCAGGAAGCCGAGTGTGTAGCATCCTATATCGCCGAATACCCTTGCGTTGGGGTATTCCTCGAGCACTTTGTTGAGCGCGGCATACACGTCTCTGTGTCCGCACCCTTGGCAGAGGGCGGGAGGTCTCGGCACCACATCCTCGCAAGGCGCATGCTTCTCGGCGGTTTTCAGTCCGAGGGCCTCTTTCACGATGTCGGGAGTCAGCTCTCCAGTGCGTGGGAGTGCTCCGGTGAGTTTGCCGGTGATCTTTGCGTCACCGGGCATCACGCCAGCCACGATATCCTCGATGAAGGGTTGTCCCTCCTCGATAATCATCACCTCGTCGCACTCGCT
>Ga0065711_1041372_pt1 | contig 16198 bp, 12 predicted proteins | sample Hoacrofraction12_FD_59098 | JGI IMG/M metagenome (GOLD analysis project Ga0065711, IMG submission 59098) | Hoatzin crop microbial communities from Cojedes, Venezuela - Epithelial fraction 12 v2 (version 2) | ecosystem: Host-associated > Birds > Digestive system > Esophagus > Crop | place...
AGTCTCCTTCTCTGGAGATATTCAAGACCCGCCTGGACAAGGTCCTGTGCAGCCTGCTGTAGGTGACCCTGCTTCGGCAGGGGGGTTGGACTAGATGACCTACAGAGGTCCCTTCCAACCCATGCTATTCTGTGATTCTGTGATTCTGTTATGTGTTGTATTTTGGGGGATGAACAGAAATAGTGGGTCTGGTTTTATTTCCCCTTCCTTTCTTCTGAGACTAACAGTGAAAGGAATTCAAGTCTTCTGTGCAAAATCTAACTGGTTCAAGCCTTATTCCTCTTGCACCCTTTATCCAGATATGTAACAATAGCCAGTTAAACATTGCCATTAGTTTTACCTTTGTAAATAACACTAACCACATACACTTCATGTCATGTACATTGATTTTATGTGCGTGCATGAGTAAGTACACTGAAGAACCAATGTTCCTCTTCTTTGAAATTTAGCACAGTCTTGAAAATTTGATACCAAACAGAAAACATTGAGTTTTGCAGCAGGTGTTCTTAGCACACACCAAGATTTTCAATAGTTAAATATTCCAGGAAGGTTAGGTGCAGCACAGAATGTGCCAGAAATGAAGTTCAAATGTTACTAACTTTGTTACAGACCTTATATCTTTCAAAGTTTTAGGGTCAAGGCTACACGCAGGAAAAGAGAGGTGCCTGACCTGTTTGGGTTGCTAAGCTGGAGAGGAGAGTCCCCAGCTCTGCCTCACCGAGAATTTAAATGCAGAAGAGAGTGAGGAGCAGCAGGTTGAGACTTAGTCTTTCTGTGTTTGTGGGAGGAAGGTTTAGCAGAGGAAGAGAGTAGCACATGTAAAAAAATTACACCATTTACTTACTTCTCCTTGTAAGGGCTCCAATTAAATCAGGAGTTTTGAACTTCCCCAGTCTTCCAGCTGTGGCTGTCTTAACTGAGCATAGCCAAGCTGCTTTGTGGCTGGAGTGAAAGTTCATGTGAGTATGGTTTTGATTCTCAGGTCCTTCTACGCTGGATAGAGTTTGCTTTTTATTCTTCCCAGAAGAACCTGAAACAGAAGAGATTTTTCTCTGCTCTGCCCATAAGCTCATCTCTGTTGGGGCAATTAAGCAAGCTAAGTCCAAGGAAATTCAGGGGCAAGTAGCTGTAAGTAGTAACCTGTGGCACTTCTGTTTCTTAGGAAGTTGAGGGGGTTTTGAGTAATTGGTGTATGAGTTGGCACCTACCATCTCCCTTTGAACGTCCAGTACAGCTCCAGGTGAGCTCCTGTGAAGTTGGATTTCTGCCCTTCTCCGGACCCCCTGTCTACGAGGGTGGTCCCAGCCCTCACATTACAGAGGACTCTTGACCTGTAACAGGGTGAGCTGCACGATCTTGTATTTTAGTAAGAAGTGGGCTGAGAAAACTCATTTCCTGTGGAGCAGTGAGCGTCCCTGAGGTGTCTCTGTGCTGCTTATAAAACGCAGTTCTTCTGCAGCCTTTCTTACATTGGAAGCATTCACAGGGATGGTTTTCTCTGTCTAGCTGCTGCTTTTTATAAACTACTTAGCAACCTAATATCTCAGAAGCTTCTGCTTTCTTCAAGTCTGGTTGAAGTTGGCTGATAAATTCTAAACTATTCTGGAGGAAGCGGTGTGTAAGAGAAGTGATGGCACAACCCTCAGGGGAGCAAACCTGTAGTGTGTATTTCAAACACAATCCCAATTGCTCTATGTTACTATATGGGAAAAGTAACATCGAGATCATAGGTTTATACCAAAGCACGATCTAACAAAAAAACCCGAATGTAATAGACAAAAGCAGCCTTATTGATGACATTTGCTATTTCAATCATACAATTATATGTATGACCCAGGAACTGAGATGCTATTGTGTACTGATTTTCTTTTTGTGAAGGAAGTTCAGCTGTTAATTAAAAAAGAAATAGAGTCTGAGTAGAGGGGAGAGACATGATGCTCTCTCAGAGGCTTACTTCTGTATTGTGTTTGCCTCCAGTACAAAATTATTAACATATTGTCTCCCTCCCATGGAAGCATAATAGCAATATTAAAGCAAATTTTACGATTTTCATCCTGTATCTAAATCCTCCCTCTTCCTGCTTGCTTCTTATATGAGTCTTTTTGCCTGACCTTTTATACAGTATATATTACTACTGTTTAGCCCTCTCTTGCAAATAAACATCCCACACCTGAGAGTGGAATTTCATCTGGGCAGAAAAAATGGAAACTTCTCCTAATGGAGCAGGATTTGTGCCTGTCTCGCTGTGCCACCACCGCTCTGAGGTGCGGTGCTGCATGAATGCAAGCAGTGAGCTGAGCGATATGCACCACCAAGATGTTATGTTGAATAGACTGCACTGGCAGAGAGCTAGGAAAATAATGGGACGGGGTTCAGGTTACTGCATCAGCACTTCCCTCGAGCTAAAATGTAGGCCACTGGATCTTACTAAGGTAGATGTCCCTATTCCCCTTCGCTGAGTAATAACTGTAGAAAGGTAGGCAGTGTTTTGTGGCTCAGGAGTGTGAATTCAATATCGTCAGTTCTTGAGTTCCCTTGTTAATTATAGCTCACTTCATCACTGTGCCTTGGAAAGGTAAGTTTTACCCTAACAGTTAAATGAGAGTAGGAAAAACTGTCACAAGAGAAGCACAAACCAAAACTGCAGAAGCAGCAGACTTACAGCACCTGCTTCTGCACTCTGCGAATTAATAAGTTCTTGGGCTTTATTACAGGCTGGCTCTGTTTAGGTTAGTGCTTTGCAAAGATGTGTTCAATATGTTTTCAGAAGGAGTATGCGAACTGGTTTTCTGGCTCCTTTCACAGTGTCTGCTAGTCAGAACAGTCTGCACAAGTTCAAAAGCTAGGAAGGCTCCATGGACCTTTGGTAGCCTATGGTATGAAGTGAACAAGAAAATGCTCTCCAAAACCTGAAGTTTGTACAGAAATTATGTAAATACTATGTGATAATTACTGCCAAATGATACTTTGCACATCTGTGCATCTTTGGCCTGATTTTCATTTTGCTGTGGAGGATAGTGTGCTTTTATTTTTTTTTTTTTCTTTAAAAAGTCTGAGCCTTTTACAGCTAAAATTCACTGTAAACTTCTGACGTTGACTTCTGCAGTCATGGAATGGAAGCTGTTTAGAAGCAATCAGTAAGGCCTCAAAAAATTTCATCTGCCAACGCTATTTAGTTACAAACAACAGGAACAACACCAAACAGTTAAAACAGCCCTCTGTGTTCACAGGAGGCTAGAACAGACTCTGTTTTTCCTTAGGTGAAAATAAAACATCCTAAGATCACTCTCCCTCTCTCCCTGAATACCTTCTAAAAACAATAATGTTGCCCCAGCTGTGTTCCCACTTATTAATAACTTGGGGGGAGAGGAATCTTCATTTGGTACAGCATTAAATAAACATACTTCTCTTCTAAACTCACTTGGTGCAGGAGCTGGATTTTTTTAAAAACCTGGCCGACTAAAAAATTGCTGACAGATACATAGGTTAAGCTGACATATTTCATTCTACAAATATTCAGCTTTATATGCCTTGCTTAGGAAAACACAACAAGCAGGCTTTTTTATTCATTCACTCTCATCTGCACATTTAATACGAAAGACAAGAAGTGCCTGTTTTCCACCGCAGTGACTTACGCTCTCTGTACAGCTCTCTGACATCCCCGCAGCTTGCCTCTACAGGCTTCAGAAACATCAGCGCAGAAGCTCGTGGTGATAATCCCTGGTGAGCTACAAGTGCGAAAGGGTAATACCGTCACACACTTGATTAGAGCTGAGACGTACTGCGTCGCGAAGGGAAACCGTATACCTGCTGCTGGGAAGCCCCAGGCAGTGAGTGACACGCTCACCCAGCAAGGCTGTCCTGCTGTACGCCAAGCGAAGAGCTGATCCGCTGTCTGCATCAGATGGTTTCCTACAGCACTCTCTCATATCATCTGACATGGAGATTCTGTGGAGGACAAACCCAATAACTACCAGAGGGCAGTGCTCAAGGAGACCTGGAAAGCAGGAATTAGAAACACATCTTCCCACATATACATACTGCAGGCAGATCCTCTGCTTAGGAGGAGGCTTGTGTCAGTAACCAGCTGGCAGTACATGACTCAAGCTGTCTAAATTTGTCGTGGGAGGAGACGGGTCAGAAGACAGAGCGTGCCTAACTGTTTGGTGGAGGATGCAATGCCGGAATGGGAGCATTGAGTTCAGCTGACTATTTGCAGTCTCCTAGAGACAAGGAGCCTGTGAGTTTTGGAGTGATGGTCGCCAAATGGAGACAACAGTTCAGCAGGGCATGACTGGCTAATATGGGGTCCCTTCAGTCTAATATACATAATTAACTCCCCTTTTTACCTACAGCAGTATGCTTTACAGCATGAGAATGCAACCTTCAGTATCAGACCGGGATAGGTAATTGGTTTTCCTATTCGACTCCCCCTCAAACCCAACACCAGAGCCCCTGTTTTTTTGTAACATGAACTTGGAGGGATGTAGCTAAACTCAGGAAGAAAGTCACATTAGGAGTATGTAACTGCAAGTATTTTACCTCTGTTATTCCGTGTCTGATTCTCTTGCTACATTCCTCTACATGGAGCTGCTTCCCTTTGCAGGAAGGTATGTTGGATTGGCTGTAGCCTTTGGAGTTGTCTTTTCCCTCTCAGACCCCAAAAGAGGACTTGTCGACTGCACCTGGAAAGTAAGTGGGAACTGGGGCTGAAAAAGAAGTGGGGCAAGGAAGAGCATCATCCTTCTCTCTGCTAACACCAGAGGTGTTTCAGAAACAGTACACCTGGGGCAAGTATAAATATTCTCCTTCAGACCCCTTATTTGTCTTGGTGTTCTGAGAGCTGGACGTGATGAGGATAGAGTGGGAGGAGGAGTAAGCCTGTGAAATAATTTGGTGGTATAGGGCAATCTTCCTCCCTTTGAGAGCTGAGTCTGCAGAAGGCTGTGGTGAGGGTCAATCCCACATCGGCACTCGTGAAACACCGTGGGTATAGTGATGAAAGTCCTTAAGGAATAAAGGTTTTCTTCCCTTTTCACCCCTAATTCTTAAATATGTACTTCCAGTGGGAGAAGACAAAATGGCCTGTGTTCTGGGATTGGACCTTGGTGAGTATAACAGCTCACAACCCAAAAAAGCACTGGAAGGCTCTCAGGAGCTATGGTCCTTTGTAGACATGGTTAACACTTCCCATGTTGGACAACACTTCTCCTCAAAAAATGAAAAAGAAAATTATACTTCCCCTTCCCATATGGAATACCTTGCAACTTCTGCTTGTTGGGGCTTGAAAGGCAAACCAGCGGGGAAGGAAACGCGAGGAGAACTTCACCTGGCCCCAAAACCATGCTAAGCTGAAGATGGGTGCTCTCTCGCCAGACCACAAAGCCCTGTGGAGCAGGCGCAGCAAAGTGCAGACTGTGAGATCCCTGCTTGGGCAGCTGCCAGGCGGCAGAAAATCGAGGGCCTGCAAAATGGTTTTTTCCACCTTTTCTTTTTTCCTTTTCTTTTTCCTTTTTTTTCCCTTTTCCCTTTTTTCCTTTTTTTTCCCTTTTTTTTTTTTCCTTGTTTTTTTTTTTTTCTTTCGGCTCGTTGTGAGCGCAGGATCCTGCTGAGCCCTTTCCTGAGCTCCCACGAGGTGTCAGTGTGCTCTGCCGGTTCCAGTGCCCCCGGCACACAAAACAAACAAAACTGGTTTGTTTACCACCAGGCAACACCATCAAGAAGCATTTATTAAATGACCGATCCAATATTCTTCTTGAATACGAGGCTATAAATTTTCGCTCTGTTTTGTGAATGCTGCTGCCGGTAAAGTTCCTTTAGGAAGTGCCACATCTGCGAAAGGCAGGTCTTCGCGTTCCGTTAAGCTCCCCATCCTTGCCTCCCTGGAAAGGTCACAGACGTTTTGGCCTGATGCGTTTGGTCAAATAATTCCAAGGAGAGGAACCGGCCTGGCATTGAATCCAGATGTGGGTTCAGAGTCACCCAGCCTCTCCGTTCGTGCTCACAGCTGTTGGGGCTTTCCTGCTCCCATGTTCTGGGGCTACCTCAATCACAGGCATTTCACTCTTGATTTATTTTCAAAAAATAAAAAAATCCCACTGCCACTATATCATCAAGTCTTGGCAGATCTATAAAAAGTCTCCTTGTTGTACTGTTTCCAGGGACTGTTTCTTGCAAAGAAGATTAATATTCTTGAGGTTTAGCATTTAACAAAAAAATCTGGAACAAACCGTTGTAGGTGATGAGGAAAGAGAGAATGCCTCCTTCAGATGTTTGAATGACATCTGAACTGCAAGTTTGGCAGAGCCTTCACAAAGCCTGAATAAGAAGGTCAGGTATTTGAGCATTTATCTACCTTATTTATTCTGCGAGGGATGTACAGGGCTAGCACAAGAAATTTTTAAGAGACGCACAGTGCTGTTCAATGTAAAGCGGATTAGAGGATGTAAATTAAAACGGAAATGCAACAGGCAACTCAGCAACAGCTTACTAGGGTAGGCCAGATATCCACCCTATTGATCTCATCATTACATAAAACAATATTAGGAAAAAACTTCTTAGCTGACTAGTCTTACTGAACTCTGCAAGAGTCTCCCCAAGGTGATGCACTCTGTCCCACTGCCCGACTCACTAAATAGTGCAGCAGACAAAGCGCTAGCAAACTTGGGGACCAGTTCTGAGTTGGCAGCGGATGGACCAGATGATCTAACAGTCCTTTTTTTTTTATATATATGTCTCTAAATATGGATTGAAAAGCTTTCTGTTTCAGCAAACAGCAGAGGTATATGACCAACTATTTCTAGAAACATGCAATTTACTCTACTCTGAAACAAATCGGACATTAGGACAGAATAATTCCTTAACGTATCTCATTAAAACTTGTTCCTTCCCTGAGGCTTAGAAACCTTCTTCTGACCATCGTAAGACTGATATGTTCATTTTTTTAAACTCTGAAATCCTTCACGTGTGTGTTACTAGCCACAGCAAGGCACAGTCATACTGCTGCACACTTAGTACAATACAATATTTCTTGTTCCTAGTGTTGCTGTGACATGATTTTTCTCGGGGAAGATTTTCCTGCAGGGGAATCCTACAAACTGTATAAGCTACAGATGTTGACTCACAGTGTCTGTGAAACAGCAGATATTGGAATAGTTCTGAATTATCATAACAATAAATCATAATTTTTAGTAAGGTCAAGAGTGGACAAAGTCAAGCAGGAGAAATCACATTAGTATTTTCACTGTGTGAAAGGACTAACGCTTTTGTGAGCCAAGGCAAATTGCCTACTTGGACTCACTAAACCCTGGTAAATGGTGATAGCATTGAGACCCAAGCTCAGCTGACTTCTCGTGAATTGCCCTTGGATTGCTGCCAAAATGAAATTTTCTGCTTCTGAAAACCAATTCCAGCTACTGCCAAGAAAGGAGGTTAAAATGGAGAATGGAGATATTTCACAGCTCTGTGGAGTGCCAAATGAGCCAGTGATGGCTGCTGAGGAAAGCTACTGGAGGGCAGAGGTTCTTCTAATGGCTGAAGCACAAATATGTGGATTCTGGCTTTGAAGAAACTTTATTTGAAACTCTTTGGCCTGCATCTTTAACTGGAGGACTTGCTAGAGGATGTGCTCTCATGGAGGAACTGAGACATGGTGTGAGAGCAGTACTCTGCCATCATACATTCAGTTTATTTGTTCTGAATCTTAATGATAGCCCAGGAAAGTGGAAATCAGGTGAAACCAAGTGGTTTGCAGTAGGATACATTGCCTGAGGATAACGGTTGGAAGACAGCCATTCCTCCTCATCTGGTAGGCTTGTACCTTAGCCGAGGAGTTTCGGTGGAGTCCTGTCTGCGCCTGTGGAATTTGGGAAGAAAGAGGGCACATGCACATGAAAACAGCTGCTCCCAAAAATCTCTGAAGTAACCATTTATGGGAGAGACATACAACATGCTGAATGCCATAAGCAGGGAAGAAGTGAGAAACGGAGCAGCTCTTACCCAGAAGTTCCATACACATGTTCTCAGATGTCTACCCAGGTTTAAACTCCCTGTAAGGAGCTAAGAGAGTTTGATTTCTCTCAGGCTTTTCCACCCTCTGATTTGGAGTCATTTACTTTAAAATGGATAGCATGATGTGTTATGGCTTACCTCCTCTTATGCTCTCCCTGAAATGCTTCTTGGAACTACCGTATTGCACTGTCTTGGAAAGGACATGTTTGACAAACCTTGTGCAGCACCCTGTTTTAATCTGCTCTTGTCAACCACCACTCACGTTGGTTCAAGAAGATTTAAAAAAATCTTTGTTTGCATGAATCCCAGGTGAAGAACCCTGTTCTTTCACACGTGTACACAAAAATGGAACGGGGTGTGTGTTTTGTTTGGGTTTTTTTAGTGCTGTATCGTGTTGTAAAGCAGGCAAGATCAGTGAGGTTTGCAGCACATACATTTGAGTCTTAGTTAACAAGGAATGGAAATAGCTGCATTCACTCGCAGACGTCTCTCTTGCTTTAAAACAGCCAAATAATCTTCACAGAGGTCTGTTGATTGGCTCCTTCCAAATCCTTTTGTTTTTTCTACTACCTCCAAGCATTACTTACAAGTAAGTTCCTAATGTCACCTCCGACCTGCATTTAATCACGTTATCAATACATGACTACTTCTAGTTAGGTAAAAGAAAAGGGTCTTGTGACAGGGAAAACAAAAACAAAAAATGTTATTCTGCTAGCTGGGTGAATGAAATAATTTTCCTATGATGCCAGCTAATGTGAGATCTTTGTATGTCCTTTCACATCCCTGGTTTTTGCAGACTTGCTTGTCTTCCCCGTCAAGCGGTACTTAATCTTTCATAGAACTCCTTTGGGGCATTGCTTAAGCCCTTCTATTCTACATATATGTAATAAGCACTGAACATTTTGTTACCAGATATATTTTGTTGCAAAAATGGATTTTTATAACATGCCAGTAGTTGCCTGTGACCACAGCTGTCCTTGGCCATGCTGCATTGTCACAGTCCTATGGGTGACAGCAGTCAAGTAGCTGAGCTGGTCAGATGCTTTGAATAAACTTTTAAAATGAAAAAGGTTGCGCTCTTTTAGGTTTCACAGTACGAAGAAGAAAACCTTGCCTACATTTCCTCACAATATTTATGTATTTATTGGTAACAGAGATGGAGAGGGAAAACACCAAATCTTGTGAAGCAAAACTCTTCAATTAATATTTTCGCGAGTGAGTGGTAGAGGTCCTTTTCCACCTGCAAAGTGTCAGAGTTGCTCTGATTCTGCAACCTCTTCTTCTGCCCTTACCTTTGCAGCATAAAGAGCACTGTCTTTGCAAATACAGTCTTCTCCTAGTTTGCATTTTGTGTAAAGTGGTTCCTTGTGGTTTGGGGGCTGGACATGGCATCAGAAGGGAGTGGGGCAAGGCTGCTGCTGGGCTTCAGCAACACTCAGTCCTGCAGTGGCTCCTGTGAGGCAGCTGCTGGGGAACACGCATCTGGGAGAGCGTATGCTTGTCAGGAGGATGGTCAGAAACCAGGAGAGCAGCACAAGAACGTGGCATTTCATTCAGAAGACTACTGGCATGGAGCGTCTCACTGACTTCACTTGCCCAGTGTAAGCCCTTGTGCCCAATCCTGTACGCTTCAAGCATTTACTTCTCTGGGGGGTAAATACGGTTTTGTATATCTTCAGGTTTTACCTTCCTGGACTTATTCTCCACAGGCTGTTTTTCCTCGAGGAAAGGGTAGAGCTGTGCACGGACATCTCCCCATCCAGTTTTCACATTCCTGTTAGGTACAACTCCTGAAATGGTTTTCTCATTGTGTCTAGACTGCAAGCCATCGTGGAGTTCCTGGCACCTTACTTAATCCAGTGACCTGGCTGCCCGGCACCACAGCTCTCCTTTGGCTTACCTAGTCAGGTTTTCTTCTCCTGGAAGTGGGGTGGGGGAAGGCTGGTGTATTCCTTGGTCTCACCTGATTCCAGTTGGCGTAAAAGCCTAGCCAAGGAGCAAGCTGGACTCAGAAGTTAGGAGCAATCCCAAGTCCTGCCGCTGGGAAACGGCTTATGTGGCTCAGTTAAAAATCTCTTCTCAGCTGCGTGGCCTGTTTCCCTGTGCTCATGCGGTGCACCAAGATTTTTATCTAAAAGACCTTGTGTGAAAGAGGTCCATTTTTTTGTTGTAGCAACAGCCTGATGTGAAGGACCTCACACAAAATTTTTCATTTTAAAGAAAAATCCATTATCTTTTCCTAATAGGAGCAGAGCATCAATCTTAGACGTTGGTTTGAATGAGAATGTCTGAATGTTGGCTTTGCTATAGAACATAATTTCTTAGAAAATGGCCCTTCGAAGAACATGGAGGAATGCTGTTTGCAGCTAAACTGAATGGTACCCTAATAAAAACAATTATGAGTTCTGGGGTGCAACATGGGTTTACAGACTGTGGTGCACGTGTAGTTGTGCAGTAACTAAGTCACTGATTTCCACCCTCCACAAGAAGTGGCAAACTGACTATTAGCTAACTATTAGCAAAATAGATTTTGTATCAATGGCAGTTGCCTCAGGATATCAAACCGATGAAGAAAACCATAGGTGAAGATCTTACACATATTTTTTTTAAACAATTTAATCTCCTTGTGGGTTACTTGAAAAGTAAAACCGAGAGTTTCTGATTTACTTTCTGAATAGCACCCAGTCAACAAAATGTGTTATATTACCAGTCCCAGAAGTCAGTATGCCTGTATGCCTGTTAAGGTTGGCAGTGCCTGTCAAACACACAGCCAGTCATGCTGTATCACCCAGAAACATGAGAGGGTAAAGTTGGCACTGGTCTCAATTTCGGTTCTAAGAATTGCAGCACTACGGTCTTATACGTTATCTTAACAGATACCAATCTGATTACAGTTTGTGATCAGAATTATGCAGACATCTCCTCTGTGAGTAATTTCTGGGGCAAAAATTCAGTTCCTGTTTGATTTATTCTTGAGGGTTATTGAATAATTTTGAAATGTAGTGCCAGATTTATCATCAGAGCAATCTTCCACAATGGGATATAGGCATATATGAAGCTGTAATGTTGTAGGCATCGCATCACTGTGTCTAAAATTCATAATTACTTGTCCATTTTCTGTGGATCACGTACAGAAACTTGCCAGCCATATTGGTTTGTTATTGAGGACAAGCCACTGCAGCATGGCTAAAGATTGCTCAGGAAGAAGGAAGCAAGGGAGCATAAGAGCTGCAGAATCAGTCCTGTTGTCTAGCAGGGTGTAATTCCTGCTTTTCAGCAATCCATACACCAATGGAGGAGGAGTCACAAAAAGAAAACACGTCTCGGAGGTACAGCCAATAATCCTCACATTACGTGCTGAAATCAAACCTCTTTTATTGTGATCCTAATCTCAGTCTACCCCTTCTACATCTAAACATTGTACACATGTCTGTATAGAGGACAGCTTTCCGCACTGACCAAGGGCCAGCACTGCAGCAGATAAGGAGCGTGAGCGTGCTTGAGCTGTATTATATTATCTTCACTTCTTCTGTCTTTTTTTTTAAGTGTTTGAGTCTCAACCTAAGCAGCTATTCAGACTGTTGGAGTAGTTTGAAGGTTCCTCAGAGGGTTCCTGCTTTTACAAAGACCATATTACAAACATTAAATCCATAATTATATACAAAATCAGATGCTGGGCACAAAGCCTATCTCTAAATCAAACTGGTGTGAGACAGGGTGGTGTTACTGGAACAGGCTCAAAATCAAGTTATGAACCATGACTTGGCTCAAATTCTCTCCCTAGTCCTCAATCATTAGGTTTGATATGTACAGGATTTTTGCAAGGACACAGTGGAATTTCCAATTTATTTTTGATCAAAGAATCCATAGAATGGGACAAGAAAGTTTTGGCAATCAGAGACAAATACTGTTGTCACAGAGATTTCTTTAGGACCACAAATATAACTATCCCAGTTAAATTTGCTAATAATTTTCTTAGGAAATGTGAATATGAACCTTCCTGGTGGATCAGACTGACACTTAATTAGGGTGCAGCTACATTAGTGATCTGAAAATTGCTGCTTACCGCACTTTGGCTCACAGCACAGAGCAGTCTCTGAGTACACAAAACGGTTTCCTTTTGGATTAAATGAAACCAGACAATGTGTACCAGTGTTGTTCTTAATGCTCTCCAATCATTTCAACATATTCAACCCACAGGCCCAGACTGAAACTAGCCTGAAGTAAATTCTCTCGAAGCACGTATCATCTGCACATCAGATACTCAACACCACTTTTTCGCTCTATAAATCCACTCTTACCAGGTACATGCTTGCTAATGTAGATGTAGCCTTAGATTTGCAGTTCAAGAGTTTGAAAAAAATCACTTGAGGGATATTTCTGAGAGGTCCTCAGATTCAGCAATAGGAAGCTCCTGGCTATGGAACCATATGACTTTGGGAGCATTTTGCGATTTAAAATCCGTCTCTGAAATACGTAGAGTTGTGCTGTGGCATTTGTTCTTAGAATTTATTGAAGATTGAAGGACCCAGGACTGAAGTTTGAGTGTGTGAATTTGCAGGTTGTCTCTTTTGACAATTGATACTGTATTACCACCTAATGATTCCTGCTTTGCCACTGGTGCCTGAGAAGCACAACAAGATTTCAGCATGTAAACAAAGCTTAAAGGCTTGGATAGGGAGGGTAAATGTCCAAAAACACAGGCTGTGTTGAGCAAGTGGCCACATTTGAATATATAGCAATTTGATTTCTACAACTTCCTGTGTTCTTTTGTCATCAAAATTTTAAAAGAAAGATAATTTGCAAAAACGTATGAATCCTTTCTATTTTAATGGATGAGAAAGGCTGAGGAGGGAGACAAGCAGGGAAGAAAGTGGACAAAAATGAGGGAAGTGGGCACTTGTATCTTATGGTAAACTCACTAAAGTGAAAAGAACTGGGGCAAAATAAAAAGACCAGTGGCAAAAGTAGCACTTTGCTGCTTTTTTGTGTGCATCTGAATGCAAACAGAGATAACACTCTTTGTCCTGTGCCCATTTTTTGTTAGCAAATATTTGCATCAAATCTAAGCATGGGCTTGGGTACAGAAGCTTTCGGACAGATCAGTCAGTCAAGTCTTTCTGCCCGTGTGACTAGACATCATCTTGAGCTCTTATACATGTGACATTCCCTGGTTTACCAGCTAACCAAACTAGGTAAACCAGCAGGTAGTTCAGACACTGAGTCCTTCACTTCATAGCACTCAAAACTTTTGCACCCTCCCCATCCCATACTTAACTATAGTCAAGCCACTTGCCGAGAAAGTGCAAAGGGTGTCTCCTAAACACATTGTTTCTATACCCTGGTTAATATGTGGTCTATGGAGATATCTCACGCCCGCTGGGAGCTGGCTTGTCTTGTGGGATGCTCCTGCATGTGTATGATGCTGTAGGTGCTCAGGGCCCATGTTCAAAGCCTCCTTTCTGCAGTTCCTCGCTCTGCCGCATGCACATCCCTAAACAGCAAACTACACTGCAGCACAAGCCTGGATAAAGTCTTCCCCTGAACAGAACTATCCAAAACACAAACCATTCCCAAACCATCTGTATATGCAACTGGTATTTACTCTGAGTGAAAAAAAAAAATTAAAGAAGAGGTGATAAATCGCATGTCTGCCAGAAGACCCATATGCTTGAATACCTTTGCTCTGCTAAACCAGGCTTTTAGGCTCTGTGCTCTTTGCCTTACCTGCTCTCTTTCAGATCTTCCTTATGCATATGTAACCAGTCATCACTGGACTGTGCAGAACAGGGCCATGTGTTTAAAAGACTTCCAGGATTTTCTCACTCATACCTTATGCCAGCAGTTAGGAGTGCCTTAAGAAGTAAGATGAGCACCCAGCACGACACACCAGAAGCTCTACTGACCTTAGTTTTATGTGTTTCAGTAGGCAGTTAGGTGACATTGGTAGAGCCTTCAACTACATCAGCAGCAGACAGGGAAGTGAAGCGACAGACAACTTTCTTTTTATGTGCTATCACCACCATCAGGTGATCAATCAATGTGCACCACTTGCGAGCTGGATAACCTCAAGTTTATTAACAGATTTGCCGATCACTGAAGTATTTTTAGCCTTTTCATGTCAGCTTGCTCTGAAATAAATAGAGGCTGAATGTACTCTTCCGTTCAGGAGATGAGCCCTTTGTGAAAGGCTGTGGCTAATTGCCATAAGGGGCTGCAAAACCAGATATTTTCTCTATGTGGTAATAACAAAATGCCTTTAATTTGGCCAAGACTTGATTTTAATAACTTGTCTGCTAAGTAAAGTTAGTGTAGATTTAAAAACAAAAGAAGTATTTGCTTTTCCACAACAAGTTCTGTGATAACTTGTTAGAGTAACTGAAACAATTATTACTGTAATTGTGTAAAGCTTGGTTGTTCATCACAGATGTGATAATGTCACACACCTGGACCACCCTGTCAGCTTGTCAGCTTTAAAATATTACTCCTGGAATAATGAAAAATTGCCAGCTTCTCAGTATGGCTGTTTGATTTATGGGTAGTTCCTTGGAGATTGATTAGTCGTTTTGTTTTGTTACCTGAAATGAATGATGAATATTTAAAAAAATACTTAATGCTGGATCCAGTGCAAATGAGATAATTTTACAGTGACTTGTTTAGTTGTTTCCAGAATAATTGGACATTATTACCTGCCCACCATGCGTGAACTATAGGTCTCTGGAGGAGCTAAATAGCTTCAGTTGATGTTTCCTTCATATTTCAATGTAGTTCATCTGCACTGTTCATACAGGAGCTTTTACCAGATGGTTAACCAGCCCTGTAATGACATTTCACATTTCCCATCTGTTACTCACCAATGGAAAATGACACAATTTGATTTGCTGTTTGCTGTAGCTTATGACTGACTCGCTTGTGTACCTGTAGTAAAGAATCATGGCCAAGTGGCCCAGTGAGGTTAAATTGAAAGGGATTTCGCTGTTGCCTTGAGTGGGATCAGTACCGACATCTACAGTGTTGAAGAGAATAACTTGATCTCTTTTTTATGATTTAAGAACAAATCCTGGGAAAAAATTGGGCTTTATAAGGCTTTTTCTGAGGTGTTTTGGCAAATAAGACAATTGGATAGCTACCCCAAGAGTAATTTTTTAAAAATTCAGGAGGAACTCATTATGATTTGAAACTGCTTTTAAACCTCTGGCCCTGTGGGTGGAGGTAGGAGAAGAAGCAGCAGTGGTTAACTGCGGGGCCGTGAATAGCTGACCTTCGTTTCTGAAAAATGTATTATTTGTTTGATTGCTAAATGTCAAGGCACCTCTCTCCCTCTCCTTTTGGCTTCTCTGCCTGCGTCCATGTTGTTTCAGGCCCTGCAAGGCAGCCTCCCGGAAACCGGGAGCCGCCCCAGGGCATTGCCCACTCCCCGGCCCCTCAGCTGCTGCGACACAGCCAGCAACAGAGGCCATCTCGCCTTTGGTGCTTCTTGGGCAGCAGGGAGGTGAGGGCAACAAGTAATCCAAACTTCTCTTTGTCCCCACTGGGCAGTATTTAAGCAGGGGTGTTTTTTTTGTAATAGCTTATTTTTACTAGAGAGTTTCGTTATTTGCTTTTACAAATGGTATTTTATTTGTTACCAGAGATCTTCAGCATGGAGGAGCAGTCGAAAAGGTTGCTTTCAAGAAAACATTCAGAAAGCTGCTGTTTCAAAGCATAGTCTTGCCTGTGTGCTGTCAAAAGTTGCACACTGAGCTGGATCTATAGGCAAAGAGTGTTTTGTGTTCCTGCTATCCTTGTTACTCTCCTTTGAATCCACACTGCTCTATCTTCTTCCTTTTCTGTGTCTAGATCACTTCCACTTTAACCCTGCTTGCTCATCTCTGGCCTGTTCATGTTGGGTGAAGGGTCCTACACCCACGCTTGTTCTACACCAGTCTACTTCTGCAAACTGTTGTCTTTCCTATTTGACCTACATCCTTTGGCAAAGTGAAAAAACGATGCTGTTGCAGCAATCAGGAGCCCTTGATCTGTTGATAACAGGTCTGAGGACTGGCTAGTGGAGAGGCACCTGGACTGGACCCCTGGGCTCACAGAGCCCAATCTCGCACAGCTAAGAACAAGCATGAAGTAGAAGCTTTGTTTGGAGAGAAAAAAAAAAAAAAAAAACCTGTATACTGCAAGCCCCAAAATGCTCCTC
>Ga0065711_1010446_pt1 | contig 16197 bp, 10 predicted proteins | sample Hoacrofraction12_FD_59098 | JGI IMG/M metagenome (GOLD analysis project Ga0065711, IMG submission 59098) | Hoatzin crop microbial communities from Cojedes, Venezuela - Epithelial fraction 12 v2 (version 2) | ecosystem: Host-associated > Birds > Digestive system > Esophagus > Crop | place...
CTCACTAGGGCAGTGTAGAGGGGAAGGAGAACCTCCCTCGACCTGCTGGCCACACTCCTCCTAATGCATCCCAGGATCCCATTGGCCTCCTTGGAAACCAGGGCACACTGCTGGCTCACGGTCAACCTGTCGTCCACCAGGACACCCAGGTCCCTCTCCGCATAGCTGCTCTCCAGCAGGTCCACCCCAAGCCTGTATGGGTGCATGGGGTTGTTCCTTCCCAGGTGCAGGACTCTGCACTTGCCCTTGTTGAATTCCATCAGGTTCCTCTCTGCCCAACTTTCCAGCCTGTCCAGGTCTCACTGAATGGCAGCACAGCCTGCTAGTGTATCCACCACTCCTCCCAGTTTTGTATCATCAGCAAACTTGCTGAGGGTACACTCTAACTCTTCATCCAGGTCATTCCCAACCCGTTCTTCTTTACAGCAACCACGACAGAGAAAGAAAAGCAAAAAATCACGTTTGCTTGCAAAGCAGGCTAACATTGCACTGTGTTTATAGTTTGTGTGATACCTTGTGAGACTCGGTATGTCTCTAAAGGGACGTACAGAAATACACAGCATCAGAATGAGAGAAAAAGATATAATTAGATAATTGAAAAGATTCAGGTGATGGAATTAAAACTAATGGACACAAGAAGTAATTTTTTTACTTTCTATTTTAAACTTTATTTTAAAGTTCATATTGTGCATTATTCTTTCCTGATAATATAATATTGACTACTGAATTTCATAGTACAGATGCTAATGGATGCCATTTTGGTCTGGACACAGTTGGAATCAATTACTAGCTACATTATAAAATTGTATTCAGTGTCAGCACAGAGAGTGATTATTTAAACTGGCAAGCTTTGATATTGATGCTTTACTGGCAGCTTAGTGCAGAGTAAGTTGCAGAGTTCCTCACGTCAGAAGAGGTGTGATATCTCTGCAGACTGAGGTTAGAAAAGAGCACAGACTTTTCACAATGACTCTTCTGAAGAAGACACTGAAGATAGCAGTGACCTCTTCTACTGCAGTTAATTGAAAAATCAAAATTGTATTGTTCTCCTGTTGTGCAAGGAAAAATGAAGTGTCATGATGTAGAATGCTGTAAAAAGAGGACAGCTGAACTAGACTTAGGGTTTCTTAGAAAGGCGTATCCAGAATTCAGTGCTAAATTATACTGCCTCTATCGTGTTCTCTTCATCTTGATTTTTAGGGCAAAGGGAATCTAGTTTAAGACACGGAGAAGAAGAAAAACCAAACAAAACTGCATCTGCAGAGACAATTTCAATTGGTTTTGAGCAGCTGCTAAAACTGTGAGCTTGAACAAGTGAAGCCTATCAAGGCTGGTAACCCCTGCAAAGTGTAAACTGTGTTCACTCCAGTAGTTTCCACGATTGTCTGTGGAACCCAGACAATGTTGTCATGCAAGAACAAGTAAACAGAGTTTTTGTTGAAGAGCTTGTGATTATAATTCCTTTAAGGACAGAAATACTTAATACGAGTTTATGAAAAGTTGTGATATTTGAGCCTTATACCTGCCAGATCTATATTGATAGCAACTGGTTTTACTGCATTCGAGTAAGTTTTCTACAGTGGAAAATGTAAGAGATACCAGGATCATGTACAGTATATAGTAAAGCCTTTACAATCCAGGCTGTGCTATCAAAGGTACTTATATATTCTACTGATGTCACAAGTGTCTCTCTTGGCTTTATTTCAGGAAAAAAAAAAACCTATCCATTAACTTAGAAGAGATTTTCTTATGGCGTCTAAGATACGGCTTGATTTAAAAGAGTAACTGCTGTCTGGGAAAGTATTTCTCACAGTGAGAGACTCTCAGGCCCAGTATGAGTGCATGGCTACTGACCGCCCATGCGTAAGTAGGCGCTCACACAGTACTCCTATAATTTAGGCTACAGTTCTTTGCGCTATTCTCTGGTTCCCTGTATTTGGGTGATTAGGGTCCCTTCATTAATTAGGATGGGTAATATGAGTGATGACAGGGAAAAACAAGCACACGTGTGTATGTTCTTTGCTTTTTTATCCCCCCTGTTATTTTTTTTAGTTTGACATTTAATCCCTACTTCAAGCAGAAACTGCTGTGCTGTGCAGGGAAAGAGCTAGAAGGCATCAAAACCTTACAGAAGCTACTGAATCTACTCTTCAAATGCAGGCTTCAAGCTGACAGGCCTTAGTAAACAAACAAGAAAAGAAATAACAAGTGGAGAACAGCAACGATAACAAATTATGCTAGTTCTCGAAAATCTGGGGAAAACAGAGGAGTCCATACAAAGATCAATATTAATCATCGCCTCGTCAGGCTGCTGTGCTAGACTCACTTCACTTCCCTCCAAAAGATTTATTTTTTCACTTGTACTTTTATATATTCTGATAAAACTGTTATAGTTACCTCCATTGTTAGTAGTGACAGGGCAAATAGCAGTACATATACTTAATACGGTTGCTTAAATATAAACAGCATTTTTCATTTTATCTTGCAATTTCAATCCTGGGACTCGAACAGAGCTCAAAAGAGGAGGCCTTTTCCCCGACCCCACCTCCCTGTACCTTCCATCTGGGAGGTTTTGTTCTTTTTTTCCTGGTACAATATACACAATTTATGAGCTGAGTATGTGCTAGGAGAGAACTTTTGGAGACGTCCATGTGCTGCACTGTTCACTGGACAAGGTGCCAGTAGATAACTCTCAACGGCAGTTAAAAACCTGTCTGTGATCACCTCAGTACTACCGAGCACCTGGGGCATAAAGCCTCTTGGCCAACATCTAAAGTTTAGAGAAAGGTTGCAGATTTGCAGTGCTTGGTTTTATGCAAAAAGAACCCCATGTGATCGAAGTTCATATTTTTTTTACTTGGCAGATGTTGCCAAGCTCAGCTAATCAGTTTTTTATGATTGTTTCTCCAGCTCTGCTGGCACTCCTGCTACCCCTCTGGAAACACAAAACATGCATATAACTCCAGCTCAATGAGTGCAAAGAGCATGATTGAAATCAGGAGACATTTATATCAGCAGTGCTCTGTTGTAGCTAAGGGAAGCATGACAGTTTACACCCCTTGGAATCTGAACGTGTTAATATAAATAAAGACATAAATATGTGTGTGTGTATAAATAGATATATATATGTGCATGTTATAATTACTAGCGTGCATCTCATAGTTACTCAGCTGCAACTTTAAACTTGGTTTTAAATGTGATAGGGAACTTTATTGCTTATAGTATCATATTGCCACAAGAACTAGCAATATATACTGTGGTTTGATGAGCACAAGTTACATTTAAGGAAAATAAAATAGAGCTTTTCCTTGTCTTCTCAATTTCTTGCTGCTCTAAAACACAATAGAATTCATTCTTACAGCATCATTCAATTAATTTTAAAGTAGTAATATTTAAAGTCTAAATGCAGCTATTTTCTGCAGTAATGTTTTTCCTGCATGCATATATTCAGTTAATTAAATGTTGATTAGTAAATGCATCATTTCTAGTTATAAATAAAAAACTAAGTTCTGAGCATAGTGAACTACTGTACAAATAGTTAAATTTATATTTTACATAACATACTATTATATAAACATCTGATTGCAGTTATACAAAAAGTTACACAAAGTGTTTCACTAAACATTTGGGAAAATGGTATTCTAGTTTAATTTATAAATATCAGTGTTACCTCTTGTTCAATTAAAATATTACTTTAATTTTTAGGCTTCTCATGAGTAGTTAATCACAGCTTTTCTGGAGGTCTTCATAAACAGAGGCTGCTGTACATGAACATCAATGATACAAAGTGATATTTGTGTCATTTGTATTATTCCCATATCAGCCTTTCTAAAATTCTGGTACTCAGTTTTACTTTGTTTCTAAGAGCTATTTATTTGCTTAACTGTATTCCAATAAAGAAAAATAGGAAAGAATTGGACTCTTTGCATATTGTAGTGATACGTAGCTAATATATAACATTATTCAGACAAAATGAAACCTACTGCCAGGTATTTTTTTTCTTAATAATGCAATACATTTCTCTGGAACACTAAACATAAGAAAAGTCTAGACAAATCAAATGACATTGCTGTACTATTTTTAGCATTTCACACTCAAGATGAAGGCATTTGTTCTTAAATTTAAGGATGCTATTTTAAAATTTTTCCTTTTGTAGTAAGACCACAACAGCAATGTGCAGTTCTATGAAGCCCAAAGAGAAACATGCATTAAGTGATGATAAGAAGATTAGTAGCTTAAAAGGCGATTTACAAAGAGGTAACAAACTAAAGCTTTTGCTGACACTTAAATACTACTTCAGCATTAAGATGGCTTGCAACAGATCACAGCTACTTACTAGAGTATCTGAAGTGGTTATTCTGGTGGTGTTTAGTCCGACCAGAGATGGGAGAGTTTGGGACATCCAGTTAGTGATCATTGCCATGGTACTAAGAACAGGACCAAGCTTCAGCAGTGGAGGACTCATTGCTGTGCAGCTAATGAGTTTTCATAGTGACTGATTATCATCCCAGTGCAGGCTGGCAGTGAGAGGTGTGACTGCAGCACACAACATCCACAGCATGAAAGGAGATCGAGCTACTCAGATTTAATCGTCTATTAAAAATACTCCTATCCTTATTTGCCCTCTGTCTTTCTGTTCTTACTAGCAAATACTTGACTGTCTTATGTTGACCACTAAATACACAGTCCTTTCTATGCTAATAATCTTTGCAGTTTCCAGTGGGAGATGCCATGGGTGAATTACCTCTTTATAGGTGCTAGAGAGTCACTTAGCATTTAATTAGTTCAGTCCTTGCAGAGCGATATGCGTTCCTGTCTGAAATGCAAAAGCCCAGCTACAAACCCAAACCCAAATAACCCCCCACTCCCCATCACTGCTTTGATAGAAATCTGCTCAGCTCTGTTTCTGAGTGTGATACTGTACATGTCCAAGTGGATGGGGAAGGGGGAGAACTGTCAGCCTGCCCATGAAAATACCAGAAACCTTTCTGACCCTTCCTTGATTCGCTGATCTCAAATAAATTGCAAACATTAGTGATGTTACAATTTGTACAGATTGTTATTAAGGTGTTTGTTGTTCATCAAAGAACATTGAAGCAGTATGGAGTCACATTTCTCAGTGTTCTTGTTAGTTTACAAGTTTTTATACAGAGAGTTATTGCATTACTTTCAGGGCTGGCACAGTCTACATCTTCATTGCCATTTGGATGGGAACAGAAGACAAATTGTGGGTTGCTCAGGTAGCACATGGGACTTCTTTTGGCTCTAATCTGCTGCTAAATCTACTGTTCTCTAGTGCTGCAGAATGATCTCCTGGTTCAGTAGAAATTTACCTTTTTCATAAATTTAGAAAATGCAGGGGGGAAAAAAAATCCCAGTCACAAAAAGAGTGTAGAAATCATTGTGCCGTTGGAGTAGTTTTACTTTTAAAATTATTTTAAAAAGCAATGCTGAGCGAGGATTTCTAGCAGTGATTATTTTGGACATAACTTGCTTAAAAGTTTGCAGAGAGATAGACTACTGTATTTTTCCCAGAGGCAGTTATGGACTTTGTTTCTGAATTTTCTTTCAAAAGACTATATTTTTCTTAAGGAATTTTGACAGTTTGTATGAAGGAAACATGCAGTGAAGCTGAAGGGATGTGTTTTTATAGGAGTGTGTGATCATTAATGCAAAGAGTTTTTCAGATTCTCAGAGCTCGTACGCCAAATTAAGGCTAGACTTCTCTCTTCCAACATTCATTCAGAATTATTTCAATAAATCTCTGCACTTTAATGAAGACATATGGAAAATTAATTTTTTAAAAGGAATTGAGAGCTATTATATTATCTTATAAGGAGTCTTCCAGCAACAGAATACAGACAGAGGTTGTGTGTATCCAAGTATTCAATGTTTTCTGGGAGTTACAGAGTAAGGTGAGCTGTGAAATGTTTCAAGTACTCAGAAAACCTAACTCACTGAAGAGATGCATTTGAAAACAATGAAAGAATCTGAGTTGCTTATACACAGCTTCTGCACAGAATAACTTTTTTTGCTAGTTTCTCTGTATATACAGACATTGCAGTAAAAGACCTAAAGATGACAATAACCAGTTAAATACTAAACATACTGTAGTTTTATTTGCCTGTACCATGTTGAATGAACATGCTTGTTTGCATTCATTTAGATTTATTGCACATACTTTGCCTAACTGGTACTAAAATTCCTGGGACACAATAACACACAAGGGCCTTTTTCTCCAGAGAACTCAAATTGCTTTCAAAATATGAACTGATAGTTGACGAAGCTGATGTCTGTATAAGAAACCATGTTTTTTTGTTCAGTTCCAAAAAAAATATCCCAGTAAAATAATGTTGCACTTGATCAGTCTCCTTTCTCTAGCAATGGCCAGCAGTGGATACTTAAAAGAGGAGTGTAAGAAGAGAACAAACATACAGTAATACTGTTTGTGGTGTAACCTTCCAGCAAACTCTGGTACTTACTGGGCCAGCGGTTGTAACTTTGTGTTCAATAGTCCTTCATGATGCTTTCTTCCATGAATTTCTCAAGTAGCTTTTTAACTCATCTGTACTTTTAGGAGGCACAACATCCACTGGCATGGAGTTCCACAGTTTAATTATGTCTCGTGTGAAAAACATACTTACCAGAAGCCATGCTTAAATTGCTAATTTGACAAATGCTGTGTTCAATCCAAATCTGCAATTTTTTACTGAAAATCCTTTTTTTGAAAATTATAACCTTTATGTGCTTCCAACAACCAGAATTGCTTTCAGCTACCCCTTCATAAATGAATTTGGATACTGCAAATACAGTAATCAAGCTCATGAAACAAGTCACTTTTGTTAAATCTCATAACACTGTTGATACATTCTGAGAGCCAGTGGTGATTCTACTTTCTGTTGTTCTATTGACTCCTTTGAAGTCAATAGCAGCATTAGGTTTCACAAATCAACTTTTGTAGGGGTGTGTGCTTACCCTCTGGGGTGTATTCTAGGACCCTGGCCTCCTTGTCTGGAGTAAAGCAACTGCTGCAATACACTGGCTCCAGCCAGGCATCTGGATTTCCTGAATGTGAAAACCAGAGTGAAAAGATGGCTGGTATGCGCCACTTCTCAGGCTGGTATGAGCTTGTAGTGGTATGGGGATGTGCTGCTGGATCCAGAGCTTCAGAAGCACTCCTGCATTTCACATTCCTGCATTCTGTAACAGCAGCTCTTTTACTCAGCATATTTTCTGTATTTCAGAAGAAAATTTCATAAAAGCTTGGATTGTGTGATGGTGGCCACTACGTATGTTTCTCTGCAGCCAGAGACCCTGTGGCAAGATCCACTTGATATGGCATCCTTGAGACTGAGAGGTCAGTTGGGCATTACCTCAGCATGACAAAGGCCGAAGCGAGTGGAGGTGTTTGAGTCTCTGAAACAGTGTTTGTGTTTCTGTGGGGATAGGCTCAAAGTTGTCCACTGATATGCATATTGAACCATCCAGAATTACATCAAGAGTCAGGCTGAACTGTTGCATTTCTCTGGCAATTTATCAATTTCCTGAGTAACTCCACCGAGTAATTCCAATATGGATTAGGTAACTTTCGGGAATGTTGCATGATTTTGCAGTTTTAATGGGTTCTTCTGAAGTACCTCAGCATCCTCTCTAGACCTAACACAAAAAAGATTGTCATTCACCAGTTTCATGACCTTTTTTGTTCCTGCCTTCTTTCAGAAGTTTAATAAGCACACTAATTCCCCCAGTTCCAACACATTTCCTTAAAGTAATGACAGATTTTTTCTTTTACCACATTGAGCTGCAGCTGTTAATATTTTTGGTTTTCTTCTCTTCAACATTTTCTGTTCCACAAAATGTCATCAGTCCCCTCTTGACTGTTTTAACCTTGAACACAGTACATTCAAAAGACAATATAAGGCTTTTCTGAAGTCCAGATGAATAATTACTGCTGATTATCCTTAACCCAGTGTATTGTCAACTCCTGCAAAGAACGCTGTTTGTTTGGTTGTTATGATTATTCCTAACAGATGACATGCTGCTCGGTTCTTGCGACAGAGTATTCATTAATGTAGTTTATAACTTAATTTTCTTCCAACTAGTTTACCTGCTAAAGAGAAAAGCCGCTGACATGTTATCCATGCTATCACTGCTAGATACATCTTTAAAGAGCATAGCAGGAGATAATCCTCTGGTACTTTTGGCTGGTTATGTAATTTAAAATTACCGTACAGTTGGTATCTGTTTGGTATCCCCATGGTGCTGGAGTTAGATCCCCTGTAACTGCACACGGGCTTTAAAGCACTTTTGCACTGCAGCGCAGGGATGATGGTCAGCTGTAAAGGTATATACGAGTCTGCTAATGCAGCCCCAGCCCAGGGACTGACAGGAGTGTAGCTTACACTGGAAAGCAAGCTGCAAAACCATTCTTCTAGGACTATAAGTATGTGGCAGCTGTGTCCCACACTTCTGCAAATTTAATGCTAAGCTTGGGTTTATTTATAGACTACACCTTTCCCCTGGACAGGGATGTTACTTGTTCAGTGTAACATTCAGTCAATATTCTGTGTATCTAAGATTCCTGATTTCACGCACCCATTTGTCAAATACTTGCTTCAGAGTAGTATTGGGAGCGAAGACATATGTGGGAACAGAGACAGTATCTGAAAAGATTTCTTTCTGAATAGTGGAAATATTCACTGGAACCATATTTGGTGTTCTTATCAGAACTGTGGAAATGTCCAAAACCCCTTTCTGTTAAGGAGCTAAAACTTTAAAATAATTTAGATGCATGTTTTCATAAATATTTGGGTAAATTAAAAAATGGCAAGCAAATAGTAGAAAATTTTTGTGAGAAACACATCTGAAATCTAAGATCTTAACAGAAACCACAGAATATCTGAAGAGTTATTGCCATCTCCTTAGGAAGTAGAAACAAAACCTTATTATCTGTGTTTCATTTCAGCTCTGTGTTTTGCTTTTGTTTTTTTAAAAAGGTACAATTTCACATCTTTAGTCTATGATAAACTGCTATAGAGCACTTTTCTGAACAAAAGCTAGAAAGCAACAGCAGTTCTAAATTCTGAACATCATTCTTTTTACCCTGATAACATCCTCTTTTCATAGCTAACTTCTCCTAAAGTCAGTAACAGTGAAAACATTTATACAGAATGACTACAGATCCCATATTTTGATATGATGTAAAAGTATGTGAATCTAACAATTTCAGTGTTGTTAGCAGAGTTACTGTGCACCAGTTCTGTAATATTCTTTTACTACATTATATATTATTAGGGGTATTAAAGCTATTATTAAGCTATAGTATGAATGCCCTTATTGATTGTTATTAAGAAGTTGTAGGCTCTTCCAGTCTCTGGTATTTACTTTCACTTTGATATCCTGTTACATTTTGATATGGCTTAAATGAAGTCTAATGTAAATGAGAAATACAGCCCAATATTACGTTATCACAACTGTGGTATAATAATCTCTGCACTATAGAAAGTAAATAATGTCAGTGTCAGGAATATCAACAAAGCAAATGTCCTGAGAGTCAGTGCTCTGTGAACACACGCACACATAAATACATCAGAAATGTCTAATTACCTCCTGGCTGGAGGAGAAGAAGCAGTGATTGTAAGAGGAAATGGTGAAGTTCAGCAGCAGTCACTTAACCCTTATGTCAGCTTATCTCATGTATGTTAAAAAAAAAAAAAAGTTACCTCATTTCCAAATATTTTTTACAATCCAAAATCATGTTCATGGATAAATGCTATACAGGCTTTGCCTAAAACCTTTCATTTTATGCAGTTTGAGATGCAAGCAATTGCATACTCCTGGCTCAGTTGTCTTGAATAGCTTCCTTTGAAGCAGAGCAAAATCAGGAATCTTAAATCTCAGTAATTTTGTACTTTGACAGGTTAGGTTTAGAAAGTAAGCTCATGCATAAACGTCAAGGCTTCCCTTGTTCATGTATTCTTCTGTAGTGTATAGACTTCTTTTTCATGTGATATAGTGACTCAGTAGTATACTGATTTAAAAAATGGGTGTCAGTACATTAGTCATGTTCCTGAGCATTATTATTAATTCACATAAAGTTAATGCATATATAAAGCAAAGTTCTCAGAATTTGAATAGCGATTAAAATTCATAGAGCTGCAGGTGAACTGAGCAAGTACATCTTTGCCCTTTCAGTTCAATTCCAATTCTCTGAATTTAGAAACACTGAGAAAATATTAACTTCATCTTAACTGTTTTTGTTCAGAAAAACCCTCTGGCTTTTCATTGTTACTTGTGAGTAGCAATATCCAGGATCTTTGTAAGAGCAGATCGAGAAGTATGTGCCCTTTCTAGAGAATATTCTTTCACCAGCTCATCTGTGCATACACAGTGACATTCTTCAGTCAGGCACCTCCACTAATAGTAAAGGTATTGAGCAAGGCTTTTTTCAAGTGTGTCGTCCATTACATTCTGATACACCAATGCTGTTGGGGTGACATTTTTCTGAAGTGGTCTTAGCTATCTGCTTGTTCATTTTTCAGGCTTCAGGGAGCTTCCTTTGAATGAAGGAAGACATTGTTCTTAGAGAGCATTTTCATGTTTTTTTTTCCCACCTGTTCTCTTGTGTTCTGCTGTTAGCAATTCCCAAGTGTACAGAGTAGCAAAGTAGCGTGTCTACAGCGGGCTTAGTTCACGATGAGAATTGCCTGAAACTAGAAGCAGGCTAGGCAGTGTGCTTTAGGAAAGTTTGCAGTTAATTGACACAGCTGGGAAAAACAAAATGGGCAGGGAAGGACTGACATGAAAACAAAAATGTCTTCAGTTGATTTCCTGCCATTTTAATTTTCAGTAACATTTATATCAGATACTCAGTAAATCCTCATAAGCTTTTTCCCTCAAATGTGTGATAGGATGATGGATCTAATGGGAGAAAAAGAGTTTAGTGAAATCACCCTTTCCTGTTCTGTTCTCTTTATTTCTCTGGGTGATCAAGTTTATTCATACTTAGTCAAAAAACTTCTTTTCTGAAATATAGAGAGATATCTGTTTAGTAGAGAATGACTAAAGATTGCGCGGAGAGTCCTTTTCCCTTCAGTGGAGCCTGGGAATCTGCGTGCTTTTGGAAGATCCTGTGATTCCTGCTCTTGCTGTGAACATCTACGGAATGGCAGGGTGCAATATTTGATGGTCCTGGGTTTGGAACAGGTTGGGCATTGCACAGTACAGTAGTATTGATGTTCTTTTGAAAACTGTAGGGATGGGATATAAGATTTTATGTATAATTCCTCCTGGAGTAATTCTCATGCTTAAGTGTTTTAACCATATGTAATTTTGTCTTTTTTCTCATCCTCAAAATACGCATTATTCTGTTGAGGGCATGTGAGGCAGGTGAGCTGGCTTTCATTGAGGATAAATTTAAAAGGAAACTTGTTCTTCTAACATGTCTAGAAGCTGAAATTCACCATGAAGTTAGATCATATATAATCCTGGAGTAGAGCCTGAGCCATCAAAATTAGTGAATTCTGTTGTAATTTAATAAAATAAGTGGTTTCGGCTGGCTCTGACTGCAACTAGATGTCAAAACAGAGATACAAGGTACTTAGAAGACCATTTACACTCTGTGAAAATGGCCAGTATAACTGAACCTTCCTCTGGTTAACGCACGCTTACAGCTTTTGGCAGTCAGTGGTTACAGACCCCTAAACTGGAGGTTGCCTGTGGACTGTCACATTTAATAGCCACAGGTAAATCTGTTCAGTACCCTTTTAAAATCTCCTTGATTCTTTGTGAGCGAGAAAAAGACAGAAATGAAGAAAGTACAAAAGTTTTGTAAAATAAAGTTCCCTGTAAAAGGCAAAATTTGGCTTTGGGGAAAGACTAATGGGCTACGTCTGTACTTATAAATACAACAGGGCTGGGGCATGGGGTTGGACACCAGCCCATAGCAAACCATTCTGTTTGTTGTTAACACAGTCCCTGACTACCTTTTCGTTTTATGCCTGGGCATGATTCAGAGTTAGAGGCTTGGACACGGATGCAGCATTTCAGGAGGAAGGTGCGTAGTTTTGGTGTGTGGAAAGGACCTGTGCGTCGGGCTCAAGAGAGCAGCTTATCTCCTTTTTATTTAGTAGCAGGGTTGTATTCACATTTGGCTAAGTGCTGTCTTGGGAACTGAGAGCAAAGGAACCATCCACTGTTGTTTGACTTCTGCTGTATTCTGACAAACAGGCCTTTGTACGTTCTTTGTAAATTAACAGCTTTGCATTACAGAAAGGTTTGGCTCTATCCTCCTTTTATTTCCTGATGCAAATAGTTGTCTAGACTCTATGAACAACTAATGAAAACGTGAAATGGGGAGGGTAATCCTACTGACTTGCCCTTCATCCCACCATGTTTCATACATTCTTTTGGCAAGTCTCTTCTCAAACTGTCATGCCATACTGATTCCCCCTGCTAACAAATCCCTGTCGTATCCTCTATAAGGATGAAATAGGGAAAATTCTTCAGAATTCTAAACTAGTGCTTACTTCCAGTGGTCTGACACCCCACAGGCTACAGTACATGTAGACACTAACCAAAAATGTATAGGTTTAACCAGCATGGCACTGGTAATGGCATTTAAAGTCTGTAGCATCTTCCTGTTAGGATTTTCTAAAAACAGTGGCATTAACCATATTTCCCTTCTGAGACATGAAGAACTCTTTCAGTAGGAAGAAAGACCGAGAAGGAAAATTATGTGGCTGTTCAGAAAGCACTGCATGTGTTTCCTGCAAAATCCTCAAAAAATAGTATTTTGTGAACATGTCTCAGGGCAAGCGAATCCATTCTTAATGTATACTGTTTCTTGATGCCATTCTGGAAGGACTAGCTTCCTTCTGAACAGGGATGAAAGCTTACAAGGAGTACAAGTGAATACTGAGAAGATTCCATAGGTGAGCTTTCCTACAAGACAGAGTGTTAATCTGAATGCTACGGCCAAATTCTAACAGACTTAGCTATGTTCTGTCTAGCAAAAAGTTTCCTGCAGTTTCAGTTGCATACTGTAATCTATTCTAATTGCTATAGTGCTTGGAATACAATCAAACAGGTGTTGTGTTTAATCTGAGAGATGGTTGCGTTTCAGTAGTGGGCAAAATAGTCCATGTATATGCTACAATGCGTGATCTGAGATCTATGCTATATAAAATACTATATAAAGTGTATATAAAATATATACTTCTATAAAATACTTCTATGTTTAAATAAGGATATAGAAAGCAAAAACTTGTTAATTTGTAAGGCTATAAAAATCCTGAAAGTTTGATTTGAATAAAGCTGAGAACTAAAGATATTTAATTGGAAATGAATCAAAATTGTATTACTTGCAGAAAAATAATATAGAGTATCTCTCAGACCTCACTGAAATTATGATGTGCTATTTTTCTAGCTGCCTTCTTATTTCCTATTTATATTTTACAGAACAGAAATAAAAGTTTTAAAGCATATTTCACTTTAAAGGATTCAATTGCTTATTTTTATGAATCTTCCCTTTTACTCTGTGTTTTTTTTTTCTCACTGAGATTGTCAAAACAGGCATGTAAGGCTCTGGGTGGCTGAGCTAGGTCCATCCTCGACAGGGATGGGTGATGCCCTCTGCAATGCTGCTGAAGGCTGGGATGCTGATAGGAATCAAAGCTTTTCATAGACGGGGAATTTGTGTGTCAGATTTGAAGGTTCAAGGTTCTGTTCCCAGCCCCTAGTGAGCAAAAAGAGAAATTTATTAAATTGGTGCTGTTTTCTGAAGATAGTACTGCGAGAAATGCACTTCTGTAATGCGTGGCAGTGAACAAAAACAAACGTAAAGATGAAAAAAATCAATAAAGATGATGTGAAGATCAGTGGTCTTACCTCTTGTGTGGTAACACTGGCTTGTACAAATAAATAGAAAACTAAATAAAACGTGGTTTAATCTTGGCTACCATTTTCCCGAAATGACAAATGACGATTTTGTAAGTTTTGATATGGGTGATTGAGATTTCTGCATATGGGTGAGAAGCAAGGTTGTAAAAGCTAGTTTGAACACAGAAAGCTTACAGTAACTTTGTAAAACCAGTAGAAGAAAGGAAAAGAAAGCTGCAGGGAGACATAGAGGGGGGAAAAAATGGAGCTGTAAGTACTGAGACATACTTAGTGGCGAGGTAACAGGGATTGCTGCCTCTTTGCTCCTAACTTGTCAGTCACTTGAATATAACAAAGTAAAGATGCCTAGAAGAGAAACAATCCAAAGCACGTTTTTATAAATTTAGTGTTCATGCACGGGACAGTGGCAGTCATGCTAGTGTGCCCATCCTCAGCACGGTTGTTCTGTCACCTTGGGTATACTGCTTGCTGTGTGAGGATTGATATCCTTCCTCGAGAATTAGCAAAATCCTGAACGGATTAATCTTCTTCATATAGGAAGTGGCCTCTCTTTTGGGACAAATAAGGCTACTGTAGTTGATACAGCTTATGATTTTCCATGATCCCAGGCTCAGCAAGTGTGCTGGACAACCACAGGATATCCACATTGTTTTGAAATAAGTTATTTGTATTCCGACTTTCCTTCCTCCATTTCTACCAGCAGTTGGACTTAGATGTGATTGACGTACCACTTTGCAGAGTTTTAGTATTAGCACAATGCTCAGAAAAATCCATATATGCAATAGTTAGCAACTGTTAGGAAAGGCCATGTTTTTTTCATTAGAAGAGAGTGGTGTACATTGAAAGTTCTCATAAAACGAGGCACAGAAAATTGTGAGCCAATGTAACCACTGAAAATAAAAACTGGAGAGACAGTCTAAACAACTATGCTCATAGTATAACTATGTGGCTTGCATGGTGGTACTTAAAGGTTCAGCATTTCACTGCTTGTGAATCTTCACCCTGTCATGTGTTATCTTTTACCCCATTTTTCACGTGTCTCTAAAGCAGGCATTGAATCCTATTCTCTAAGTTGGAAAGCTGTGGTCTCGGGCTAATGATGAGTGATTTTTCAGTTATTACAGAACATGCTTGCAGCAGCTGAGGAGATAGTGGAAAATGGTTGGGCTTTGTGTTGCTCTGCGGTTGTGCAGTGGAATGACTGATACTACAGGCTATGGTAGAGAAAGAGAACAAAGCTTTTACAGCACAGTAAGCAGTTCTGACATCAAACTGATCAATGACTTCTCCCATGCAAAAGGCTCACATTTCGGCTTCCAAATGCAAAGTATTCTAAAAAAATAATGGTGTGTATCATGTCACATTACACTCCTTCTTTTATAGTTGCATTTTATGACCAAAGGAAACAAAGTCACTCCCAATTTACAAGATGACATGAATTTTGCAGTTTTGTGGGGTTTAGTGAGCTGACAACAGAGGAGTAGAAATGATGAAGACTCAGGCGATAGGACATCAGAAGCCTTCTGTTTACTGACACTCTCCATACAGTCTGTAACCTATATTTTTAAAATGTCTTTCCAGCAGTTTAAGGCTATTTTTTATCATCTCCAGCACTTAATCCCTGTGTGCAGTCATAATCCTCTGATTACAGTATCAAAATTAAAAACTGTAGAGATGACTATTATCTCACAGGAGAAAAGTATGATGTGTGAGGAGTCGGCATCAATGAATAGCTTAGAAGCAAAGATTTCATTTCCAGAGAGAAAGGTTTCTGCCGACAAGAAGTTCAATGCAGGCACTTTTCTTTCTAGCTTGAATTCACCAATCAAGAATCACAAAGTCAGTGAGTCTTTAAAGGACTGCTTAGCAATGTGATTGTGAAGAATAAAATTCATAGGCAAAGCCTGTGAAGTTTTACGTGAGCTTTCAGATCTAATTAATAGAAAAGGGCTAAGATTTTGGTTAACGAAAGCATTACATAACTTCTGAGATTTGATATTATTTTTACAGGGAGATGTAACTCTTTAGCAAATGATAGAGAAATTTAATAAAAGATTTCTACTAAATCTTGTAATTCGTTTCTGCAGCACGAAGTGAAGGAACTATTTGCACAAGGCAAAAAGTAACTTTGGACACACAGCTTGTGCTGGAGCTCCTGAAAAGTGTTTTCAGTCCAAACAGATTATTTAAAAAACATGCACAAACTCATCTGCAGGATCACAAAACAAGAAAAGAAAATTTCAGTCAATCCAAACTACTGTAAAGGTCATGAAGGTAAGACACTTCCCTCCCCCTCCC
>Ga0065711_1041373_pt1 | contig 16197 bp, 6 predicted proteins | sample Hoacrofraction12_FD_59098 | JGI IMG/M metagenome (GOLD analysis project Ga0065711, IMG submission 59098) | Hoatzin crop microbial communities from Cojedes, Venezuela - Epithelial fraction 12 v2 (version 2) | ecosystem: Host-associated > Birds > Digestive system > Esophagus > Crop | place...
CCATTTCCCCTCAGCCGCGGGGGCGCCGCGTCCCGTCGGGAGGTGCCGCGCTGCCGGGCTGCCGCGGCGGAGCCCAGCGCCGGCACGGGGAGGGGAGGGTCCCGCTCGGTGACAAACGCCGGGGGATCCGGGGGATTTCCCGTCCCCGCCTCCGCTGCGGAGGGGGCCGGGCGCCCCGCGGTGCCGTGCGGGGGCGAAGGGGCGCGGAGCGCGCTCTCCCCCCCCGACTCCTCCAGCGCGACGCTCCGCCCGGCGCTGGCTGGGAGGGGGCGAACCCGCGGGGCCGCAGAGCCCGGGCACGGCACGGTGGGGAGCCGGGCTGCCGCCGCGAGAGAGCTTTGCGGAAAGATGCTGCGAAAAAAACCCACCCCGAAACACCAGGAATAAAGAATAGCGGCTGTTCGTAAAGATTTAGACTGCTGGTCGTCTGTGCAGCGGGCAGTGGCATCCCGGACCACCCACGCTGACACCGAGCCTGGCACGTCTTTAATCTTCGCAGAAGGGGCTAACAGCGTTGGGATGCTTTCTGCGGTAGAACAGGCTTTCCGCCCATACGGACATTCAGGCCGTTTTAAACCCGGCTCCTTCTCGTTAACGCGAATAACCCAGCACGTCACTCCTGCTTGGCTTGGGCTGGTTCTGCCCGGTATTTAATGGTATAGCCTGAATGCGCGTTCAGTTCAGCGTCTGTCCGTTCCCGGAGCTGGGTCCAGCTCAGCGAACAGGCAGAGGAGGTAGTTAACGTGGGACTGCAGGTTGCTGCGATGGGAGAAAGGCAGCAAAACAACCAGGGCTTTGGTTTACTCCTGTGGTTCCTCCAATCCCTCCTCTGCTCCTCCCGAGGGCAAGCCCTGAGCCACCCTAATACTTGTGTTGCCTTAGCCTAGTTTTGCAGAGAGTTTGTTTAACTCCCTCTCTGCGTGGAAGGACAGAATCCTGAACATCTTTATTGTAAGAGAAATTCAGCCTTAAGCCACAAAATGCAGCAAACTAATTCGCATTTAAATACATTTAATTATCTGCTTTCCTGTGGCCTTTGAAGGTGCATCCTTCAGGAAAGTATTCATAGCTATTAATACTGCACATAGTTACAAAGCAACCATCAATATCGCAGTAGGGATCCAATTCACTTTAGTACATGATTATTACTAGAGAATTAATGCCAGAGAGGCTTTATTAAACCGATCTGCTTAATATACCCACTACGCATCAGATGAAAGCTTTGAACTCTGAATTAACTGCCACGTAGTAAAACCTCTACTGACCATGTTTGTGGAAGAACAGAGGCATAAGCTTCCGTGCTAACCTCGTCTACAGATAACTACACCAGTGGTAGATTTGTTGCAAGGAGGGTGACTGAAGCCCAGAAAACACAGGTGTGTGACTGGCAACGGAGAGAGCACTTAAAGTGCTAGTGTTAGTTAAATGAAGTCTGCTGCCTCCCTTGTAAGCCTTATTTCACTAATTTTCAAGACAGAGCTTGGCCAACTGTTTACATTCTGGATTTTAAAAAAAAGTGATTCTGTTTCAGGAAACAAAGCTAAATTGTGAGATCTCCGTATTAAGCTGCTGTTGTTAGTAAAGGACATGTCCCCTTCCTTTGAGGACACTCAGTTGGTTTGTCTTCTATTGTCAAATATTTGTACTCCCTCTAGTTTGTGCCTCCGATGGCTGAACGTGTGTGCATTGTTGCTAGGTGTGCACAAGAAAAATCTTTGTTTTCATGAACAGTCCCTTCCTTACAGCAGTAGCCTCATAATTTGTGTGAATCAAGCCAGTCACGGAACGAAGAGCTGCAGGGACTCTCAGGTAATGCCGGCAGCCTGCGCTGCAGCTACCGGCTCCACGCAAGCTGCGGAGGAGGCAGGTGACAGAAGCGCCTAAGTTCTGCTTGAGCATCTAGACAATATATAGTGTTTAAAATGTAAACAGTTACCAGTCACACATCTTTTCCCCTTTTCATTTTTGTCCTGGAATAGTGTATATCTCTTCAGCCGTGTTGCCTCAGCCTGTGGATCCTTCAACCCCTTTGACTTGGCTACGGCACCTTCACTACTATCCTGCTACAGAAGGGGGGATTTTCCTCCCAGATTTGTATTAGTGTTTGGGACCATTCAACAGTTATCAGCAGAGCTAATAAACAATGCTAGTTAGAAACTAAACAGAATTTGTCCTGCTGCAGCTATCTGCTTGCAGCGTTCTGATTCTCCAATATGTATCAGCTGTTGGTGATTTATGAAGCATAAATACTTCAGATTGATTTTTTTCAAAACTAGACCCAGCTTGCAGCTGGCTGCTGGACAAAACTTGTTTTGACTTTTATACCAAACAGGAATTATTGCGGTAATTGGCAAGGAACAGGTTTAAGGCTACGTTGTAGCACTAAGCTACAACCCTGCAGCGGGAGCAGTGCAGAGTCACCACGCTGCAGCAGATCCTCAGAGCAAACCACAACAACCCTGGGAACAACCCAAGTCCCTTTTCATCCCAGCCCTACAACAGGCACAGCAGGTGCTTCCAATGCTTCTCATTTTCTTAGGTGTGACTGCAAAGGAGAGAGAACTGATCCCACTCCGATGGAGGCAGCTATCAAGCCAGTTCGGTGGCTAGCTGGGGCTCTCTATTTTTCTCTCACAAGGCTTAGTCTCTATTTGTACTGACTCCAGTCGTGGAGCAGAAAGGAGAAAGCTACTTGAGTCCTTTCCTCCACTGTATCCTTAGAGGAAAGGATGAGCCACCTGCAGCCTGCTTTCCATCCACAAAGAGATGTTCACGGGCAGAAAGAGTTGCATAGCTGATACAGCTTTGCCGGAGGTTACAGCTCTTTACCAGCACAGCAGGACATGTGCGTGCTTCTTACCTGCCTTGGGGCAAAAACCTGCAGCTCGTGGTAAATTGAGCTTAAAAAAGAGTGATTTTTCCATCAAGGCAGATAAACTTTATCCTATCAAAAAGCTGTGGAAAACAACAAACTTTCAGCAAAAGGGACATCACAAAAACCAAAGTGGTAGTAACAACAGAAACTGCAGAAGCTGTTTTTTCTGACTGCTTCCTAAGAGCTTGTAACTCTTCTGGGATCTTAAGGGCGAAAAACACTCACTAGAAATAACGTTGTCTGACCCATTCTTAGGTCCTGTAGGTGTGGACACTCCTAAGTCCATGGAGTTTCATGGGCTGATGATGGCTTTTCTTCAGTGTAAAGGATTCTTAAAAAGCTTACACAAAAGTCTAACTTTTTTAGTCTGATGTGGCTACATGCACTGGTTAGTCAAAAAAAAATCACAGGTCCAGCCCAAAGTGTCTGACAGACAACTCCACCATCTCCATCTATGTATTTTTTATGGTTTTGTATCAGAGACAAGGATTACCTATAAAAATGGATAAATCAAGCCTTCCCAGGCTGCACAGGTGTAGAAAAAATAATCTGTGAAGATTCACTAGTACCATTTTGAAAGATGAAGAAAAACATTTTGATCCTAAGGAATGTGTCATCAGCTGGAGAATGCACAGGTTTCAGGGAAAAGTGATAGCAGGAATATATTTTTTTTTAAACAGTATTCTTCAATCATTTCAGAATTCAGATTGATACTTTTGAACAACCTGTTTTTCACGTTACTGCAAAAATGTAGAAGACTGAAAGTCATGTTTAAGCCCCATTGAAATTGATAGGAATCTTTCTCCTGGTTCAGGATGTTAAAGTCTGCCATGTATCTCCAAAATGAAATATAGCAAAACCATCCTTAAAAATTCCTAGCATTGTGCTCACTCAAGAACTTCCACTTAAAACTAAGTATCGCCAAATAGCTCATTGTTATCATTAATAGAGCATAAAGGATGTTTACTATTAGGACTTTACAGTTGTTCATTCTTGAGCCATCTAAAGTAGCTATTATGTTCAGTCCGGTTTTAGACTTTCTTGGACAAAGCACAATTTTCGTTTTTTTGTTCTTTCAATGCTTAGTATTACTGTCTAATCTATGAACATAAATACAAATACTTTGGTGTATTTTTTACAAAATCATGTAAATTAAATTACACTGTTAGAAATTTTAAAAAATTTCAAATGGAAGGTCATTTAGATCCCCAAAGTGTACCTGTTGATTGAAAAAAACATGAAAATAGAGTATCTCCTCTATTTTGCGTCGCTTTTCTTCTCTTTTTTTTTCCTCAAAAAAACCATTTTGTGGATCAAGGCACATTTTGGAAGTCCAAGTTTTTACTGTAAAGGTCAAATATGTAAGAGTCAGCGCTTGCAAGCTCGGAGCCCATCTACACAGTAGAACTAGCCCGTTTCTTAAGTAAAGGTTTTCTCAGACTTTCTAACTCAGTCTGGGTTAGCAGAATGTAGTGGAAGTTGATTGAGCTGCACTCTGAGTACACCTTACTCATGGGTTTAGGTGGTGTATGTGTACAGTCAGCTCTTTTACCCGAATGAGGTAGCAAATGGGCAATGACAGTATCAATGCCCCTGTGCTACTCAGCTAATGTACTACAAGGGGTGTCCCTGTGAGTAAGAGCGATGTCACAGTCCCGCTGAGGCAGTGAGACTGAAGGCAGCGGCCAACCCGAGGACACAAACACAGCTTGAGGACTTCATCCTGCGCGGGCAGGCCCTCGTGTGTGCCTGAATACCTAGTGAAAACCAGAGGGCTTCGTATAGATTTAGGCTCCTGCCCAAGTCAGTCTCATTGATTCTGAGGTGACATTATTAACTGTGTGAAACTCCTCCATTAAGTTGAACTGGTGTGACCAGGTCACATAAGTCAATGAACAAGAGCCACACTTCTTTCTTTGTCTTTTTTGAACTTTTCTCCAAAATGTTGTAGTTCCATAGCCCTCCTCCGCCTGTCATTTACTATTTTAGGTTACTTAACCTAAACCAAAATGATGAGGAATGAAGAGAATAAGAAATTTGGAGCACGTATAAGCACATAATTTATTTCTGAGCAAATCTCTATGTATATGTATGAGTACCTTATGGGAAACTCTTAAATCTGCATAAGTCATTTCTTAATTACTAGAGCTCATTGCAGAAACAACTAGCCTATATATTTTGTTATTAACTTCTATGGTAAAAAGCACATCTACAGAATGCTTTAGCTGGTTGCCCAAAGAAAGATTATGTGACAGGTTTGTACTACATCGGGTGGGTCAAATCTACACAAATGATTCAGAACCATGTTACTTAACAGTGAAAAATAGCCATCATTTTGTGTTATTACCAAGTTAAATTACTGTTATTACAGTATTACAATGAAATTAGGATTCCTTGAGATCTAAAAGATTTCCCAGAAAAGAAAGCCAAACTTCAAGTTTTAAGATATCGTACAGAGAATTTTGTCCAGAACACCTGAAACAAGCATGCTATCCATGGACAAAACACCCTCTCTCTTACCCTGTATAATGCTACTGGGCTTTTTACCGATTAAACACCGCACTGCTGAAGCCATGAAATCACTGGTTATTATTATGTTTATATATAAAGAGGAGTATCTGAGAGCAGAAAACTTCAGTTTATGTTTCTCTGCGATGACCCCACCAATCTTGAAGTCAACAGGCAGGGTACTTTCAGGAAGAGCCTTTCAGAAAGTAGGAATTATGCCTCCAGCATATAATAATATCTTATGCAAATATTAAATAGAATTTACTACATAGCTCAAAATCAGTGCTACCTCTGAGTGATACAAGGTTTTCATAGGGTGAAGGAGGCAGAGCACTGGTTCTTTGTAAATCCATGTAAGGAGTTTGGAACAAGCCCTGAAACCAGACAAGGGTCTCACCTCAACACATGTAAGTGAAATAATTTTGTATGTTTGAAGAATGAGTCAAGTGATGTCAACTAAAGCTTGATAATTTTGTGAGCTGTTCATAGTTCTGATGCAGTATCAGGTACAACTTGGCAGCCAGCTTTCACTTAGGAGTTATTTACACTCAGGTTTGTCACAGGACATAAAACTGACGTGGGTTCAAATCCATTCAGATCGCACACTAAGACATGTCTGAATGAACAAAATTTCCGGTTTCCCGTTGCCTAATTCTGTAGAAAACCAGATGATTAAGCAAAAACAGCTGACCAAACAATCACTAAAAGTAAGCCGGGCATGACAGTTAAATAGCTTTTTATTTTATGGCAATTAGGGTTAAGAAAATCTACTTATTCTTTCAAAGACATAAATGAAAGGCTATTTTAGCTCTTTTCTCGTACTGTTTTTATTTCTGTCAGCATTTTTTCCTTTTACCTTTTACTGCTTCTCTTATTCTTCTTCATGACTGCTTGAGTAATTACGTTTAGGCCACCATGGGGAAAAGCCCTCATTTTCTCTTCGTCTTCTGCACACCCCATGTCCGGGTTCCCTAAGCACAGTCCCAAAGTTACCCTGATGTAACTGCTTTGTGCTGATTGACATTTGGAGCAATCAAGACTGAAGTACGGGCAGAGCTCTCTTCTAGGGGAGTGGCAGCCGAGAGCTTGAACTTTATTTTCTTTTGCCAGTTTTTGTCAGTCAAGAATTTCAGCTTTCTGAATTGGTTAGACTTCTTCAGGTTGTGGAACAGTGCCAGCACAAAATAGTTTAATTCGGGAGGTTTTGTCTATTACATCTTATTAAGATATTCCAGGTTAGCTTGCTAATTTTGGTAAGGTAATTTTGTACGAGATGCAAATATTTAATCTGAACCAACAAAACCTGTTTCTAGGCCTTAGCAATCTTTGCCTAGTATAGGACCCAAGCATGCAGAAATCAGTATATATCAATGAAAAGACAGGCTTCATTCTAGTTCTGACCTTCAACAATTTCACTAAGATTGGCTAGAGGAAGAAGTATACTGGCCGTTAGAGAAACCTAAGTAGCACTGCTGGTCTTTGCAGAGTCTGATCTACATTGCACACCCAGACACAGCGCACAGCCCTTGGCTGTAGTTCAGCTCTAGAGTAGTTCCAAAGTCTGGGAGGGCTTTGTTAAGGAAACCAGTGTCAAGACGGAGAACATTCTACTTATTCTGTATGTGTCTACACAGATGCATAGGGCAACTGGGAAGCTCCCACCATCAGTGGACATCTTTGCTGTGCCATGTATACTGCAGATGATTTCTTTCCTAAGTACCTATGGACAAAGAAGTTTCAGAGAACAACGCTCAAAGGAATTACAAACCTCCGTCAGCATGATGTAACCATGCACATCTTAATTGCCCTAGATACCACATTTAAACGTTTATAAGTGTTAACATTTCTGGTTAGTTGCTGTATGAGTGCCTACAACTGGCTCATGATTGAGACAAATTAAACAGTTCTTCTAAATATCAGTGTTTCAATGTTTTTCAGCAGTTGTCATTTAATGAAATTGTGCCAAGTACATAGGCTGAAAATTTATTAAGCTTGAATGCATGTGCTTGGAGCCATCTTGTGGCCCAGAGCAATAAATGCAATAAATGTGCTGCTGCCCATTCCTGGGCACGGGCAAACCTGGCTGACCCTGGGCATCCCACCCTACCAAGGCAGCAAGCCCTGCGGACTCCACTTGAGCTGCTTTCAGTGGAATCTGTCCACTGAACCCTGGCTTAGGTGTTTCAAAATAATTTATAACTCCGCTTGACCATGATGGGCAGGGACATATTTTCAGCTGGCACACTATTGCACATAATAATCAGCACCTCGGTGAAATTTGATAAGTCTAAATAATTAAATTCATGTATGTATGAAACTGATATAGTTTATGAGCCAATGGACATTTGCAGCACTGTAGCTTTAGTACTCAGTATACTGTGTATATTGTTGTGATGTTATAGTTGTAAAAGTGTTAATGCTCCCGTAATAACCCTGTGATAAAGTCAAGTCTTTAACATTTACAGCATTTAATATTCTTGTGCAATATTTTATAGGAGTCTGTGACTTAAAGCAGACATCTGCTGTCTTTAATCCTAGGTAACGCTTCATGCCAAGAGTGGCCTTACTGACTTCAATGAAATGGTTGTGTAACTACTTTTTTTCTACTGGATTTTTTTTTTTTTTGTCTTGTAAATGTAGTAGAAACTTGCCAACAATTGCCACAGTCATTTCAAATGACTCTTGACCCAAAAGGGAGCATAATGAAACTGGACAAGTGAATATAAGAGGTAAACGGAAGAATAAGCGCAAACAACATGAGTAGTGCAAAACAAAAGAAAATGGCCACTTCTTGGCTTGGACAAATGTTGAAAACCAAACACTCCAAAGTATGAATATGGCCTGGTGGTTTAGTACTCCATAACAATAAAGGACCATTTGTTCAGGTTTCATTCGGATTATTTGAAACTACTAGCCATTTCATCTGGATTTTGTGCAAGAAGGAAGCCAGAATATTGAAACTACTCAGAGCAGGATTTTGTTCTAACCTGATTCTATTGGAAACAGCCACAGAAACAGTAAAATAGGATGCAACAGTGTATTGATACAGCTTCAGACTGCGACTTCCCCTGTAAGCACGCCGTTTGTTGCATAGCCATAGGAATCAGACTCTGTAATGGCACACTGGAGTGCAGAGGGATCTGTACTCCCAGCACTGGAGGAACACTCTGTTCTGGTGACTGTGCTCACTGCAGTGGTACCAGAGAGCTGCCAAAACAATGTGTCAGGGGGTTCCCAGCAGGAATCATGTTTTACTGCTGTTCTGTCGGATTCGTCAGCCACCGATCATGTCAGCGATACGTAGGAGGAGAAATAAGATTTTCTGCTAGAGGAGAAAGAGACCAGTTGTGGCTGCGAGCTACTGCAAAAACAATTTCTAAGCCAGGGAGTAGGAGACAACGCCAGGGACTTCCTTCCTCTCGAAATTCTGCTGTGAGATTGGGTGCATTCACCCATGTTGTGGCAAAAGGAGCAATTTACTTTATCCTCATATCAACATCTTACCTTGTTGAATGCTGAACTGTCCAGTTAGTAACTGCAGTAGAGAAGACGCTCTTAATTCCATGGCTAATTGGGATACATCAAAGTTATTTTGTCAGACACATAACACAGGTCAGACAAGGGCAGAAACATCCTGACTGACGACCAGTTTCCATGAATGCCACTGAAGGCAAACTGAAATTGGATTAGAATACTTTGTGCTGCTTGTGACTGACGTGGCAGAGCTTTGTTCCCCAGCTTGGACCCTGGAATTCATGCTTTGCAGCATGCACTTAGCCATAATTTATGTGCTTGTTTAAATATGGAAGTCATTGCTGTTTGGCCCATCTAGCATGATGTAGATTTCTGTCAAATGAAGATATGTGGTTTATTTTTTATAATTTCCAATACATAGTAAAGGACATATTTTACCAATAGTCAAGAAGAGGAAGGACAGGGTAGGTGTCAAGGAGTATTGCCTTTTAGACGACTAGAAAATGTATTAATAATTTCATTCTTTCCTGCAAGGTGGGCTGGGAAAGCCTGGGAAAAGCTTGGTGCTTATTTTTACCTGAGCTGCACTGTGACAGCCTCAGTACTTTCTTTTGTTTTCTTTGCCTTCTATATTATATTATATTCTATATATTCTATATGATCTATATGTTTAAAAATCAGCAACTCTGCAACTTGAGTAGGCTAAGGACCTGATTGAGTGTGTATGCGTGTTATTGTTAATTTTGCACATTTTGCTGTAGTTCCTCGAAATGAAGACTACTAATTAATTAAACACAGTGGCTGAATCCCATCTTACAACATAAAGCCATCTGTGTTCCAAGCCAGTCTGATCAGCAGCCATTAATGTTGCCTAGCAGGGCAAGTATATACCATATATGTAGTAATCCTATAGTTCTGGACATCAGCAGCTCTGTGAGTTGGCAAATCTAAATGTAATTCCTAGGTAAGCCAGAGATTGACTGCTGTATGCAAGTGGAAAATGGTAATAGTAGTTGATAACAATGAAGTAAAATGATAGGCAGCTGATTTAAATTAGCTGCACTGAGCTTGGTGCTATTTCAGGCTACAGCAGCGTGGATGCTGGCCACTTTAGGTACATAATCAATATTTAGGTATCATTTTATGAGGCAACTGTCGCCTCTTGCAAGTGGAAATAAGAAATTCTGTTGCTGGGCAAATTTCCGTGTGAAAGCCAAAGGCAAATATTAAATATTCATTCAGCTTTTAAAACATATTATGAAATTTTATATATTGATTTGTAAATAATGATAATTGAGCAAACTACAGCAAAATCAATTCATACATGTTTTACTTTCTACAACTGCAGACAGATTTTAATCCACTAGTTTTAAAGAATAAGCTTTTATACTCTTTGATGGTAGAAAGCAAGCTGTTTAACACTATGTTATACCAATACTGCTATGTGTAAATATTGAACTGTAGGACTATTTTTGGCAAAGGGATCTCTTTCTGCTGTGCAATTACCTGCAGAAGGATCCTGCTGTGGATTCAACCACAAATTACATGGTTTTGAAAAGGATATTGCTTCAAACTAATTTAAATTGGGGGATTCCTACAGAATTCCATATTCCTTTTAAATTAGTTCTGTGTATTTATCATAATCAGTGTGGTACCACAAGAGTACTAATGTTTAGCTGCTTATTGCTGGGTTTTAGGAAATAACATAATATCACTCTGAATGTTTAGTCTCCATGATCAAAAAAGAACAGAGCAGCGTTGTTAGCAATCCAGCCCACAAATATAACGGGCTTTCTGTTGAAGTTTCCAAGGCTTTTAGTAGAAGGCTTGACATGTTCTGTGCTCTTAATTTGTTTTAGAGGGAATATTTAACTCAACTTCACTGGAAGTGGGGTACAAGAAAGGAGTAGGTACTTACTGAAGTTGACTTGGAGGTTTTTTCACTAGGCTGGCATTGTAAATTTGCAAAGCTATATATTAGCTAAAATGCTTTAAAGTATTCTTTAGGAATGTATTTAATTAAGCACACTGGAAAAATCTTGTGTAAGCAATAAAGCTCTTTTTTTTCATCCATTAGATTGACTTCACTGATTATTCCGAGAGATTTTTTTTCCTTTTCCTACTGAATTTTTTATTTAAGAGAGTACTACGAGTGAGAGAGAATTGCTGCTTTCAGAGAAAGATATTAAAAACAACGTCTTCAAGTGTCTATTTTTACAATTTTTACTTGAGTAATTCATGCCTTTTTGGTCCCCAGTGTTGTTAATGATTATGAATGTGGCAAGTAATCAGTTATGCTAGATTTGTGTTGAACATGGCAAAAAAGAATACATGAACACATCAGACTGCTTTTGATTATTATTATTCCTAAAAGAATTTCCTTTTCTTAGGATTCTCAGTCTCCTCATTTTGTCTTCCAATCTTGTAATCTTCTTACTACTTGACTATTAGAACTCATATTGTCTTGTCTTGTTTTCTGCTAGTGAAAAATACTGAGTATTTTCTAAACAGTGGACATGAAATATTCGTTATTTGTATATACCAAAATAGAAAGCTAACTTTGGTAATAACAATGAAAAGTGTACATTATTTTTTTAGATGGTTCCAAAACTGTGGATCCCCATTTTGCCCAACATTCCTGAGTTTCAGACGTAGGTTTTCTGGATATTGGTATTCCATCCAAGCTTCCTACACCACGGTGGAATAAATTGAATTAAAGAATTCTTGGAGTCAAATGACAAGGTCAGTTACACTTATTTCTCACTCCTCTGTGATTTTCTGATTCTCTTTTTCTATGTCTCCTCTGATTTGTCCCTTTTCTTCTTCTTCTTCCCTGATTTTTTTTGTTCGTTTTCCTCCTTCAAAGAGTGACACTTTTTCGCAGCCCCATTTTCTCACTCCAAAAAATCAAAACACATTTGCTGGACTGCAGCATAGGCCTGGATGGAGAAACAGGTTAAATTACTAGATGCTGTTATTAACACAGTTAATAGGAGTGATCCTTTTCATGCTCAAGAACTGGAATTGAGAGAAGTTTAGAATTCTAGTGGTACAAAAATATCAAAGCGTGCTCACATCAATATAATCCAAAAATAACTTCGATTTTTCATTATTTCTGAAGTGACTATGACTTGTCCTCCTTTGTAATTTTCTGCAACAGTGAAAAGCAGTTGAAAGACTCTGTCTCTAATTCCTGCTAGAGGCAATGGAAAAAGAAGTTCTTTAGATTTGCAGTAGCAAACAAAGGGTTTAGCAGGGTAATGGAGGAGGCCACTTTTGAACAAGGGAATTAGGTTGTGATTTGTTTCAGCGCTGTTTTCAGTCCATGGATTTAGGCTGACAATTCTCACAATTCTCATCACTTCTTTCAGGACAAAGTCCTGTAGATCCTGGCCCAGAAAACATTGTCTGGAGTTGTTATTTCTTTGCTTTTGAAGGAAGCATCTGGATATACCATGAAGTTAATATTTCATGGTATATTTGTTGTTGTGTAAGGATATAGATATTAATTTTTAATGAGAAGACATTAGCTGCAGTTTGACAAGCTATTCATTGGCATGCCAGTGAATCTTCAGTGGTCTTTGAAGTACTGGCAATGTTCCCACTTCTTTATTGTTGTGTTTTTGTGACACAGCAGTTGTGTAATTTAATTATTGTAGTAATCTGATTAGTCATTTTTTGAGGAGGGCATTAAGGTTTATGTATACTAGGTTTAAATTTAAGTTTACATGACTAGCGTGATTAGAAAACTATAATCTCAGTTTACTGTTAACTGGGAAAAGATAGTAATGAAAAGGTTTAACAGAGAATTGTAACACATGATTGTGTTATAGGTACAAAAGGTGCATTTTTTCATCTGAAAGTATTTGTAGGTCATAAACAGTGGATATAGGATCATAATTTTTTTTTTAAGAATAAGAATCATTCTTAATTCTTAATAGCAGCAAGAGGGGTTTGGACTAGATGACCCATGGAGGTCCCTTCCAACCCCAACCATTCTGTGATAATTTTCCTTTCAGTGAATGAGGGCACAATAGTTTTCTACAACTGTGGGAGCTTCATAGACATGGCAGAAAGAGAAATTTGTAACTTTGGTTTACCAGGGATAATTTGAGGGGAAAATGCTGTGCTGGAACACTTAGTCTTTGAAAAACTGAGACTGTGCTACCTGCTGTCTAGGTAGACACTGTAGTAACAGTAACCCAAATTAGCCCAGTTTCAATTTATATCCAAAGCACTTTCAAAAACTCACCTAGAGCGGGGGTTTTGAAAGAAAGCAGCAGTCCGCTGGTTTTCAGCTCTGAAGGTATCAGTGGGGGATCTGAGTCCTCCTTTTGTCCTCCAAGACTAGGTCACAAGACAGGCATACATCTTTGCGTCAGACACAAGGTGGAAAAGAGTCCACAGCACAAGTTCCTGCAAGGAAGAAATCTGTGTTTCTTAATTGTGGCACAGAGCCACAGCTTCTTTTAAATTTTCCATGCCTTTCAAGATTTCCACAGAATCAGGGCAATGCTAAACTGTTGTCAAGAGAAAAGTGAGGCTAAAGCTTTGTGAGTTTTCCTTCTTGCCAATAAACCTATTACAGCAACTCATTTTGTATCTAGAGACAGAAAATAGGGCTCAGAAAATATATGAGCAACCAGTCTGGGTGTTTAAAGTGCCTGATTCACTCTCTGAAATGTAAAGTGGCTTGAATAAAAAAGTCAAAAAAATGAAGGCATCAAAAATCAGGTATTTCTTCAAAAAACTGCAGCTCGGTATAAATGAAAATGATACATGCAGATAAAAATGAGACAGTGAGAGAGAAAAAAGGCTGAAGTTCAGCTTCTAAGATGTAATTGTATATTGCCATTGTGCTTTGCAATTTTAATTGAGTCATCCAGCTCTCTTTTATAAAGCCCCTTCCTCAACAGTCTGAAACCTTTGATGTTCAAGAGATCAGACATAAACCAAAACAGGGTGTTGTGTACGGTGGGCACTTGTTTTACATTGACACCATGCAGTATTTACATTAACGTTTTAAAACTTAGAAGACTCTGCTCAAAATTGAGTCTGTTATAAAACATAGCTCCAAGCTGCAAGAGGCAAAGAGAACTTTTAAAACACTTTTTTCTTTGAAGAGACTATCAATTTCAAAGGCACACAAAGCCATTACAGGCTAAATTGAGATGAAGCTACCAGTTCCTAACCAAAGCACTGTAGCCTCTGGAGTTCTTAGCCTTGCAAGAATTACTTGTAAACCTTAAAAGAATTGCATAAATATTAAATAGCACACTTGATATTACAGAATGTATCATATATACTACTTTGCATATATCCTTATTATGAAAGTAATAGCTCAAATTGTCAAATGAATCAAATCTTGCCATGCCATATGGGAAAGTTATCTATTATGTCATTTACTGTTATTTCCTGCATAGTTTTAAATCTATTTCCTGCAATGTATCTGTAGTAAAACAACTCCCGTAGTAAACACTGTAATGCCTACTCTCAAAAGCTCGTATCTTGTATTCCATTGTTAAGACAAAGGTGGCAGTGACATTCAGTGTCATTTCAACTTCTGATTAAAGTCCTGGGTTCTTCATTCTCTCCCAGAAGTCCCAAAGGTCCAGGTTCTCTCCTCAGTAACCTGCATGGCTTCAGGCCTAATGACCTTTAGTGGGAGCCAAGAAACTCCAGGGTGATGCCGGGTTCTGTGTGGCCTTCTCCAGCCAGAACTTTGAACCACGAATCATGAACAAGAATATCCCCATATTTCCAAGCTACTTACCTGTGCTAAGCAATCTTAAAACTTGTGTCACAAGTGGACATCATTTTAATAAAAGATAGGATGATAGGGTACTTTTAATAGACAAGTAAAAATGTAAAGCAGAAGTAAGTTGTTGTTTACAGGTGTCCAAAATGTAAGTGCAGTGAACATAAAAGTTTTCTTTTTAAATTCCTCCATGTTTCAAACAATAGTTGAAACGTGCAGGTTGAAAAGTCTCTGTCAAATCTGGAAAATGCAGGGTTTAGATTCAATGAATTTCTTTATTGAAAGGAATTAATTTCTGGGGAATATTTTTTTGTCTTTCCTGCAAGGCCAAACAGTAGAATCATTTTACTTCTCAGAAAAAAAAAAAAAAAAAGAAAAAAAGAAGTTTTCCACAGAAAAGTAGAGTGTCTGATCAGCTTTACTGAAACAGTGATTTCTCTATGAACTACCAGCTTCTTCCCAAGTGGCAGATCTTGGCATAGATGTGGAGAATAGGGACAGTTTCGCTGCTTACACATCAAACGACCTCACATCTAATGAAAGGGGCATTACAGTGAAATATCCAGCTTTCCTTTCCTTTTTCAACATCCCCCAGCCCTTGCTTCCGTAGTAACTTGACTTTGCGTGCCAATAGCAAAGCAGATGGGAGGCTGCCCCTGCAACAAGCAGAGTTGAAGTCATGGTGTAGTGATAAAAACTCTGAAGGCTGTCATTAAATGAGTAGAATAATATCCCAAAGTAAGATGGAGTTGGCAGAACCCACATTTTCCCTCAGCGAGACTGTCTAGCTAAATGTAGCGATCACTTCAAAAACAAAAGGGGCGTGGGAACTTGATGGTTGCTGAAATGATTTTGTATTTCCTATAACATTTCTTGATCAAAAAAGAGTAGCTCAGGAACTGTCACATTATTTATTTCCGGATTGGGCAGAAAAGTCTTAGGAAAAGTCTTAGGGCTAAGGTACTGTGCTTTCAGCTGTGATTATGTCAGTGGAGCCTCTAAAAAAGAAAAACAAGTTATGGGGTAAACGAAGGGGTTCCCAGCAGAGCAAAATCCTACTGTAACATCTGTGCTTATCTTTTAGCTGTTCGAGAGTTCTTTTCATGAGGAACGGCTGGGGGAAAGATTTGAAAGCCGGGCAATATTCTAATCCTTACTAGTGTGCATTGCATATGCATATTTGTTAATATATGTATATATCTTAACAGGTAGCACAGCCTACCAGGAGTGAGGTTGTAGCGTGAAACAGTGCTGAGCATTTGATGTCTGTTATGTGTATCTAGGGGGGTTGTTCCAGACTGTATCTAGGCTGGAGAGAGTCCAGTGGAGGGCTACGAGGATGGTGAGGGGACTGGAACATCTCCCCTACGAGGAGAGGCTGAGGGAGCTGGGCTTGTTCAGCCTGAAGAACAGAAGGCTGAGAGGGGACCTAATAAATGCTTATAAATATCTCAAGGGTGGGTGTCAGGAGGATGGGGCCAAGCTCTTTTCAGTGGTGCCCAGTGATAGGACAAGGGGCAATGGGCACAAACTGAGGCACAGGAAGTTCCGTCTGAACATGAGGAAGAACTTCTTCCCTCTG
>Ga0065711_1041374_pt1 | contig 16197 bp, 14 predicted proteins | sample Hoacrofraction12_FD_59098 | JGI IMG/M metagenome (GOLD analysis project Ga0065711, IMG submission 59098) | Hoatzin crop microbial communities from Cojedes, Venezuela - Epithelial fraction 12 v2 (version 2) | ecosystem: Host-associated > Birds > Digestive system > Esophagus > Crop | place...
GGGGGGGGGGGAGCAGAGAAAGTGAGTTACCAGCCTTTAAAACTCACATTCAGAAGTAGATACCATCACTTTCCAGCAGTCATAAAGCAAATCAGACTATGCCTTTCTGGCTCTTTGTAGCAGCCTCTTTCTTCTTGAGATGATGTACCTTCCTCAGTAGTAAGAAGCTTGGAACAAAGATTATCTTGCCCTGAAAGTCCTTTTACGCAGGAGATGCTTTATCCATGTCCTGTCAGAGACCCATATCCTTTCCTGTATGTGAACATTTAAACTCCTACTTTCAACACAACAGGGGTGAAACACCTTTAAAGTCCAACCCTTACAGCTGATCTCCTGAACAAAGCCTATAGTCACACCCCGGTAAGGACAGAATCTCTGCAGCCAGAAGCAGCACCTGCAACTACTAGCCAAGCAATAAGTCTATTTTCACCTAACCCTGTGTTGGATCTCCTGTCTGCAGCTCAAGGAATCAACAAGACGCGCCTTCCTCACAATTCCCAGCATTGCTTCACCACTGGGCTGTAAACACGACACCTTTTGGACCAGGAGATAAGTGTAGGTAGGGGAAAAGAAGGAATCTCAGGTCACAGAAAAAAGCCACATAGAACACAAGTAGGACTATAATACAGTACATTTAGAAACTAAATATATTATCGTCAACATGACTTCCAGGGTGGGCAGCATGTTAGGAGACACCCTTTCCCCCTGCTGCCAGGAGAAGCAGGCAGCTGGCTGTAGTGGAAGGCCCTCTGCTCCCTGGCTCAGCCTCTGACCTGGGAGCATATGAGGTTCCTCATTCAGACAACTTGCTTCTCCTACAGCTGCTGGGCCCTGGGCTCAGGACTTTCCCTCCCAAGCATGCAAGGTGAAGCGTGTTTAGTGCTGATGCTCCAGTTTCCAAGCACAGTAGAAAACACCTTTTCTACACCTGGGGACTACAAATTATGTTTAGGGCACATTATGAATCTCTCCAGCAGCAAAGGTGATGTGCAGGAGATAATGCCCCATCCCAAACTGCCCTCCATTAGTAGACATTTGGTAAAGATGTATCTACAAACAACAGCTCTTAGGTGCTTCGTTATGAGCCACAGAAACCAAACTCTTCTCTTTCCTCCCCATTTAATACAAGACTCACCCATATCCTATTCCTCAGTCTCACACCAGAAACAGAAAAGCTATAGCTAGAGCTCAAACTCACTGCTGTGAGTAGGCAGGCGGATACCTCTGCTCACGCCAGTCCCCCATTTCTTAGTTGTAACCTCACCTTCTTTATTCACCTTGCAAAAATTGACAGCTGTTGGCCCTCACCCACATACCCCAAAAGCCTGAGGCCTCCATCCCCTTTCCCACCTCTCTGTCTCTACTAATTCCCTGCAGAGCCTCATTTCAGGGAATCTGGGATTCTTTTAGCACTCAGGTTGATTTTGGGGCATAACTGTGTTTCTTATTGTATTGCCTGACTACGTCATCTTGCTTGGACATGACAAGGTGAAGGCCGCACTTCAGGAGAAAGTATAAACTTCTGGCACAGCCCATGTCTGCAAGTTGAGATCTGAAGCCTGCTCCTGGCCACTAGCCTAGTTTTAATACTCTTATCTGGGTGTTGGTTTTTTTTAGCTATTCTTCTTTTTCCTTAACTTGCCCATGAAATTACAGTATAGTTATATCTGCCTCATTAAGGTGTTTGAGTGTTCAACTATCACTCTGCCCACAAAGCTTTAGAACAAGTCAGAGACTTTAACTTCTGAACTATTAGTTATGCAGCAGTATCTCCAGGACAGTATTTTCATGAAGAAAAAGGCTGTCAGAAATAAAGCTCTATACACATCCTGTTAGGTCTCAGTTCAGTCCCATTTATTCTCAGACTGATCTATCGTGACCACATCACGGCAACAACAGTGCCATAGCAGCACTGGCCTGTTCTTCTGATGAGTCATTTCTATGCATGTCAAAAACCCTGAAACCCACTTGCAAATATCACTGAATAACGGAGGCTACAGCATTTTGTGGTTATAAAAATGCACCAAAAATCATCAGTGAGGCAAAGAAGGCAGATACTGAACGACACAATGAGGAAACCGAGTGCCTTCTTCAGTGTTAAGTGCCGGAGAACAGTAATTAGTATGCTAGCTTCATCAGAGACCTACGAGGATTTATATAAACAGGAAAACTCGCGTGTAAAGCAAGAACTTAAAGTCAATATGGTTACACTGATATGACCCTTTATAAGAACATTTTTGCTTTGGCATGGAGAAGTTTTAAAAAACAGTAGTTCATGAGGTTTTGGAAAGTGTCCAACCTAAATTTGAAAAGCTGCATTAAGCCTGACCTAGGCACCCCCAGGAGGAATGATATCAGTATAGCTATGTTAGGTTATCTGTATGGCTACGATTATACAGGCATAATTGGTCAAACGTTCTCCTGCAGAATACTGTACAGCTCTCAGCATAGACTCACTGCTTTGGCAAATATACGGGTCACAGAGCATACATTTGGAAAGGAAAAGTTTTACCCAGTGCTTCCTCTGGGAAGACAGATGCTTTGTTGCACAAATCCCATTTCACCGCTGTCAGTTAAACAGGTAATTTTGTTACCCAGTTTGTTCAGAGGGTGAGAATCAATTCAGCGACTACTTGCAACATCTCATCCCATACCAGCCCACAGGGCGCAGCAGCCTGCATCCCATGTGCTGAGAGAGCTGGCTGATGTCCTTGCAAGTCCACTCCCCACGATCTTTGAAAAGACATGGACATCAAGGATCCCTGATGACTGGAGGAAAAAAAAAAACACAAAACCACACACACAAAAATATTCATATACAATTTCAGAAAAAGCAAAAGAACCACCCAGAGAAGACCAGTGAGCCTATTTTCTTATGTTTAAACAGAATTCCTCATATTTCAGCTTGCACCCATTGCCTTTTGTCCTTTCACTGGGCACCACTACAGAAGACTCTGGCTCTGTCTTCTCCACTGCCCTCATCCGGTATTTATACACCTTGACAAGATCCGCCAGACACTTCTCTCCTCCAGCCTAAACAGCTCTCAGCCTCTCCACATTATTTTGCGGTCTTCAATCCCACTATCTCCCTAGCCCCCTTACTAGATCTAGTCCAGAATGTCCATGTCCCTCCTGTACTGGGGAGCTCAGCGCCCGACACAGCACTCGGAGCGCTGACGGGAAGGGTCACCTCTCCACCCGCCGGCACCACTCTGCCCGACGCGGCGCAGGAGGTTTTTGGCTTCCAAGGCCACAAGGGTGCACTGCTGGCTCATGGGCAACCCGGTGTCCACCAGGACCTTTTCTGGCAAGGTGCTTCCCAGCCATTTGGCCTCTAGCCTGTAGTGGTGCCTGAGGTTATTGTCGCACCCAGGTACAAGACTTCACGTTTCTCTGTTGAGCTCCACAGGGTTCCTGTCAGCCCATTTCTCGGGTCTGTCGACGTCCTGAACAGCAGCACAGCCTTCTGGTGTATAAACAACAACTCCTATTCTCTGCAAGCTTTCCAATCGTGTGCTCTGCCTGATGATCTAGGTAACTAATGAGTGTTTTTAACAGTGTAAGACCCAGTATCAACCCCTAGGGCACACCAGTAGCAACTGGCTTGCCGCTAGGCTTTGTGCCACTGCTCACAACCCTTCAAGCACAGTAGTTCAGCCAGTTCTCAGTCCACCAGCTGACCCATCATGGGTGTGTCCCGTGGATCTGTGCACAGCCCATCTCTTTAAGCATTCCTCAACTTGATCCTTCTCAACCAAGAGTTGATCGTCCTTGCTCTAGCCTGCCCCACCCATCTCAGGAGCCTGCGATTCCCAAAGGCTGGTCTCATCAGTAGAGACCACGGCAAAGAAGGCATGGAGTACCTCAGCCTTCTCCATGTCTGTTGTCACAAAGTCTCCCGCCCCATTTAGCAGCAGGCCCACATTTATCTCTAGTCTTCCTTTTGCAGCCGATATACCTGTGGGAGTCCTGTTGTCCTCCACATGCCTTGCCAGGTTCAACCACAGATGGTTTGGCTTTGGCTTTCCTAACCCCATCCCTGGACATTCGCACAGGGTCCCTATGTCCCTCACAGATTACCTGGCCCTGCTTCCACCTCCTGAATGCCAACAGCAGCCTTCTGTACAGATTCTTCGTGGCGGTGCATGGCAGGAAGGTGAAAGGCAATGGGTATGACTTGAAACAAGAGAATAAAGAAAAACCTTCCCTCCACCCTGTGCGTGCTTTAAGTGGTAATATGTTTTTTTCTCTGTCCTGTTCACCTGCAGCACTTCTGCATGCTGCTGAGGAAACACAGCAGCTGGCAGAGATGTACAACACCACTTACACCATGCACTGCCACTTGATCAGCAGTGCAAACTGATTCCCAGAGGGACTTCTGCACTAGAAGTATTCCGAGAAACTCAGCACTTGTACCTATCACACCTGAACAGGGTGCTCAGGTATTTGGATTTTGATCAACCCGTAACATAAAAGAACAGACTGGCAATTTTTAATTGGCCATTTTTTATTGAGAGTTAAGATCATGTCTCCCCATGGTGTGCAGAATGCACTATGAAAACAAAATACAGAAGATCACTTTAGTAAATACACACTGGTTAAGCAATGCTACTTTTTGGCAAAGTGCTGTATTTTGTCGGTTTTCAGCTTGTGTTAAACTACTAAAAATAAGAGCCAGACATTCTTCCATATCAAAAGGACTGCTACAAGTAGAGAAGTGGCTCTGGAGAGAAGCTGCCATATATGCATAGACTGCTGTACAGTATTAATCCTAACTGAAATGTCCCTTTCGAATCTTCAAGTTTGCTGTGTAGAAGGCACAGTTTAAAATGCAAATCTGTCTGTTGACCAATACATATGAAAATACAGTTTCAGCAAGATTCATGAATATAAAATCAGTATGAGACAGTGCAAGGCCTCCACTTTTACAAGAAAAAACACACACTTTAATACAATTCAAAAACCATATAAAAAGCCACACAGCTCACTATTAAAACAGAAAACCAAAACAAATCTAACGGCCCAGTAGCTCCAGGCACAAAACAGGGCTAGACCAACATAAATATGTAAAACAAATTAACAAAAAGCCATTGATGCAGTACTATCTCACACAATAACATGGTTTCCAATATCACAAACTGAGAAGCACAGCTTTGTGCAACAAAACAGTTTATATCCTGAAAGATATAGGTTTTCATCACCAGAAAGTCATCTAGTAATGTAGTATAAAAAGACCAGTATCTCCCAATTCTAGGAGCAGTCTAAAGCTGCATTTACTTGCCTGCTGAGAAGAACAGACCAAGGCTCTCACTGTAATGCCTGGGAGCCTTATACTCTCAATTCCACCTCCCCGTTAATAGTTAAAGGATTACTTACTCCTTCCAACACAGGGAGGTGGAGACTCCATCTTCCTTCATTTCACTTTAAGAAAATTAAAGCTGAAGGAAAGTAGTTATTTTTATATAAAGAAAAATAATAAAGGAAAGCAAAGAATTTTCCTGAGCTAGAAAGTTAGCAGTGAGGAGAAGGAAGTTTAGCCCAGCAAGAAGTTGGAGTGATAAAGGTAGATAGTCTGAGGCAAGTAAGATTATTCATGAACAGATGAGAGTCTGGTGAAACTACAGCTATTTGCAGATAAACCAGAGTATTTGGACCACAAAAGAGTTGTATGGACATGGACACATACTGCTGAGAAGAGTGGTAATGAAATCTCTCTTTTGCAAACTTACGACATGACCAATTTCGTTTTCTTTGACTGTCCATACCAATTCAATGTGTCTAAAAAAAAAAACCAACAAATCTCCCCCCCCCAAACACCTAGTGTATCCCGGAAAGCACCTCTTGCTTTTGTACATTTAACTGTTTGTCAGCATCCCTCATCCCAGTGCAGCAGCACATCTGCAGTGAAACAAATCTTATAAACATTGCTTACTGTACATTCAGTACATGCCAGAACTATTCCAGCTGCAGAATGTGCAACAGTACCACTACATCAAGGTTAATCCAAATTGCTGGGCTTTTGCTTCAGTGAAATCAAAGCATTTGGCTGAATTTGAAATACTTCATAGGTCTGAACAGTTCACATTATTGATCTTGCCTAGTTTCAAAGGCTCCTCACATGGCTCCTTACACTAACTTCTGTATAAGGACTACTGGAAGACATGGTTGAATGTCATGTTAACACTTCAATGCCCTAGGCACTAAACACAAGGAAAAAAAAACAAAACAAAAAACTAGTAAGTCACACTAAGCACTGACAGAAAGGGGGATAAACTTATGTGTATTTCCCCTCTTCTTTCAGTGCAGATTTCTGCTTTGTCAGCTCCATAGCTAGTTAATCTACTTCCCAGATTGATATATTGGGGTTCGGCATGCCATGTGGCTGCTGAGTAATACACACTCTTTGTTAACAGGTGAACTTTACTTTTGTTTTTTAAGTGCCTGCCAACTTCCAAAACATCTTGCACAGTGTTCTTAAGAAAACTACTTGTGAGTTTTGAATGGCTTTTCTTCCCTGCTCACCCACAGAATTGCTATGCAGTCCTTCTGCCCCCAGTGGGCTAGGAGAACAATCACTACCGATCCATCTCAATTTTTATACACACTGTTACCACTGTGTTTAATTCTGCAAGACTATTTTTCAGCATGCTCTTCTCCCACACACTGCCCTTCATTTCCAGCCACAATTAACTCAGACTTCATTTTCATAGAGAAATAAAGAGAGAAAATAAGGAGAACTTTTGATAAAACCTTATTTCTAGCTCTATTTGAGCTACTCTCCGTCTGTAACTAAGACACAATCTAACAGCAATTAGCAGCTCAGAAATAGCTACCCATCAGCCTGACTTCTTTAACAAGCAGTCAGCTACTTATGGGGTTAAAAGAATGGTGGATCCACCATCTTATTCCTTTAACTAGACTAGAGATTAATGAAATAGGGTAGGGACTAGAGATTAATGAAATAGGGTAGGGGAAATACATATTTCAAAGACAGAAAGAGAAAGAGTTAGAGAAAGGGAGTAAGAACTCGAACTTTACCAAGTAAAACCCAGTTCAGCTCTCTGGGTTGCACATCTGCACTGAACCCATAGGTCCACCTTTCCTTCCACTCCACTGTGAGGTACTACATCTGTAACTACATCAGTGTCATACCATTACTGCAGCAACACTGGGGGGACATTTAACCCTTTTCTGACACCCATATTAAGTACCCAACACACCCACACAGACTCCGCTAACACAAGTAGGTACTAGGCAATTTAGATCAGATGTCCTCCTTGTAACAGCTGAGCATAGCTATATAACGTCCACTGGCAGCTATAGTATCTCCTTGTTAGAAAGTAATCACATGTGCTGAATACAGACAGATACACAAGCTGTCAAGTACTGGTCATTAAAGCATACGGCTAACCTCAAATTTTCTAACTCCACTTTGATTAATGCAAAATGTAACTGATTTCCACCTCAGTTAAGCTTCTTTAAAACACCAACTAAGAACCCATCTATACATCACAGTTCATAAAACAGCACACAAACTATCATACTGATAGGCTTCCATGACACTGATATTTAACATCAATGTGTAGGACTTGCTGCAAGACGTTCAGAGATTCATGTCAACAGAATGCAACACTATTGTGTTTGAGGGATTGATGATCAGCTTCAGATTGACCACTTACCTATGCATGAAAACAAAAGCAATCTAAAAACAATTAGACCATAGATTAAAACCACGAGAGCCATCAGTAATTGAACTGACGCTGGCAAGGCTGGTGAACAAACAGTCCGTTGTGCTTGATTTGCCGAGAGTAGCAATCCCTGGTGAGGTTTTGGCGACGGAAACCATTTCTGCTGAGATAATGTCTTTTGTTATGTTCCTTTATCCAGTGGGTAGGACGAAAGCTCTTGTTTTTTTCCAGAAAAGTTGAACGAGTAGCAAGAGCTGTGACGTAGCAGTGAACACGCTGTCCCGTTTCATTTTGGGCCTCCAGTCTAGAAATGTAACAAGCAGACTATCAGTCATTACTGAGGTGCATTGGAAAGACACGCAAACTATAGAGGGCAGGAGAACACAGACATCAACATCTAGCATTTCAAAAGGGCACCCTTCATCTGCTGCAGAGATATTTGGGCTGAGGTGAGGTCAGGCCAGTTTAGGGAAACCACACTGGTAAGTAACGCATAGCGCTGCTAACTCACTTTTCGTGTGAAGGCACTGTAATACAGCCTTTGGACTCCTGGCGTACTATGTTATTGCGTCCCTCCTTCCCCACCCCCACCTCCCTAAGCTGAAGATGTAATACAGATGAGAAATATAAGGCAATGTGTGTCACGCTGCTCCAGCTTTAGAGGACTTGGGGTTATCCAATAGGCAAAGTCTGGTTTGAAAAATCATCTTGAACACAGGTGGTTCAGCCTGAGAACAGAAGCACACTAATGAAAGTGTGTTTGGATTGCCAGCCACACAAGTAAGTCCAAACAATGCTCATGCAGAGGAACAGGAAAGATAGACCAGATGTGACACATAGGAAATAATTTAGAAGGATTGTTCCTCAACCAGCCCTCTAGATTTCACGAGCAGACAGTCAGTAGTTTTGGTAAACCCTTACTTCATCATGCACTAGTGAAAAAACAAACCAGCAGCCTATGCAAGCAGGGACTGATACATTGAAAAAGGACTTCCCTACCTGACAGAACAATCACTGCTGTTTCCTGAAACTTCCAAAGTAATGCTAAAAATAGCCTGGCAGTCTTAATAGCAAAGCAAATCCCAAGTCTGAGTGCCACAGCTGGTGTAAGACCAGTGGCACCAGAGTTCCTTGCCTTCTCGCTCCCCACCCAGGACCCAACAACTAGCTGTCAATTCAGTGGTGCCCAGGAAAGATGTCTGCAAGACCAGGAGCTTGCTCAGGCGGGAGCAAGAGGTCGCTTGGGAAAGCTGTTTCTCAGTACTAGCAGGACTCTGTAATAGAGTCTCTTCTGGAAGAGCTTAACTCGCATTTATTGTATGATCTCTCCGTAGACATAAGTCTTGTCTGCCATGCCCATGGTACGCTCCTGTAGCCTTGCTCTCAGGGGGAGCTGCAGATGCCTGGCACAGAAGTGAGCTCTTCTGCCTCCTACCACTCCACACTGGAGCAAAATACTCCCTGTCAGCAAGGGAATACTCCCTCCCTTCTACTTTTTTTCCCTTTTAAACATCCTAATCCACTTGCTTTTGGCTCCTTGGGTAGCTTGATATGACTGACTGAAGCCTACAGACTCCAGAATAGCCATGTGTGACATGCTAGTTCATTCACTGGATGTTGTCCTAAACCTAGCACTCGAAATACAAAGCAAGAAATAAGAGAATAACACAGCACAAATCTATTCACAGTGCCTTGTAAACACCTTCTATGCACGTTACACCAGTTTAATTTACACAAGGGTGCCTGCAAAGATGGGGCTACTGTTTTCTCTATGGGGCATGTTCAATAGCGCTGGGGGTGGAACTTCAGATAAAGCCTTTCTGGGGAAAGCCACACCATCTTGTGTTATTAGAACCCATATTTGTTGAGGATGCCCTTGCTGCATGTCACTAGCTAGCAAAGGGCACCAACTGCTTATACAAAGTGCTGTGGTTTGTTACGGAAAAATATGACTAGCCTGACGAACAGGGGGAAGTTCATACAACATCCTTTTGCTTTGAATTTAAAAGGAGAAAACAGATTTCCTCCACAAAAGGAGAAAGCCTGGTTTAAAATTGCTAGTTGAAGAAATTTAAGCTTTTTCCCCATCTAATCAAACACCCTTCCAGCACTAGTTTGCAAACTGACCCTCTTCTACTTGCCATCTTAAAGTGAAACTGGGATAGCAAAGGTGGTTTGAGTTAGCTAAACGGCCACATACTCTTCCAAAATGTATCATTTTGCTATCTTAATGGTTGCCTTTGGTAGCCTGCCACCAGAGAGCCCCAAACACTGAGAGTACAAGGCTGATGAGCCTCCACCAATATTATCAAAATGTAATTTTAGAGGGGCTGTGCCTAAAGCCAGATTGCTGCTACATACATTTGCTGCTGTGCCCCCAGCATCTACTTTGCTAGAAAAGCGCAAGTGTCCTGCTAATTGTGCTACAGAGCCAGACTTCGTAATAAACATTAAAGGCTTCAGACCCCGCCCCAATTAATGTTTAAGTCATTTTTCTGCACTGAGCATTTTGGCTTGTTAAAGCAGATGTAGTTAGGCTTGATCAAGTAACATCATTTGGCACAAAGGTTAGTTCTACAACCAGTATTGTTTCAGCAGACAAAGCTCTAGAGGAAGCAGTGTTACCAGCAGCCTGATCGAACAAAAAGCACTGTCTCAAAACAGTAATACTTACTGTGCCAGTGTGCCTTAAGCAGCTTTTCTTGGCCCTACAATGTTAAATGGCCAACCATTAAACTACTACAGACTTCAAAACAGCTTTTGAAATTTACTGCATTATCAGTGTAATTGATTTTCCCCATTTCTGTAATCTACCTCAGTTCAGATTTAAGTCTTCTCCCAGTTCTGACACCCAAAAGAGCTCTTATACAAAAGCCTAGATCCTCTGACGAAGCAGCAGCACAGAATTCGGTGTGAAGAAACTCACACACCAGTTGAGGATCGCCACAGCTTTAGCTTCCCAACATGTTAAAGCAGCTTAGTTGTACAGCATAACATAGCACAAGATTATTCTCTAGAAGAATTTACACCAGTATGCCTAGCTCACAAGTCACCAAGAAAAGTCAGAATCTCACTTTGCATGTTACCATCCAATATAATCGATATTTTTAACTAATCTGCTGTCTCTCACTAGGGTATGCCTCACAGCCCACTGCTCTCTTACAGACTCCTTCAGACCCTCATTTTAAAGGTGCTGTGTGCTCATAGTTTCCCCCCCAGTTTAAGTTTGGTTAGACTTTTGGAGCTTAACATCACAGACTGCCCTCCCCAAATATTCATATGAATCACCCATTCTCCAAGATTAACAGTATCAGCACTATACTTCAACATCATAGAGCAGCGTGTCATCTCAAAGTCACCCATGTATTTGGGCTACAACTTTAAATATGGCAAGGACGTGATCAGAGAAGTCAGTGGGCATCTGCCTACAGCAACTCTACCACTACACTCATTTTTTCCCTGTGTAGCAAAGCTTACTACGCTATGACTTTTTTTTTCCCTCATTTGCTTCCAACTGTAGGCACCAGATGGGATGAAAAGTCAGTCTTTGTTATTAACCAGGATGCACAAAACACCAAATTATTTCCAAATCAATGAACACATGGGCAAGCGTGGAGTCATGATGGCAAAAATATTCTATTTGTATACATCTATGTATACTATATGCATATAGCTGTATATCCTGGACAGTTACCACCAAAGCAGCAGTGCATGGCACACACGCATCTGCAATAATTCCACATGGCTGGATCTTCAGGACCCAAAAAGATCAAACAGCACCACTTCTTACCTTGCTAAAAGTACAAGTTTGCAGCACAATTTTTTACCTTGAGGGGAGTATGTTTTATGGAATAATTCTGTTTGCTTTTGTTCCACAAGCCACCTATGGAAAAATTTAATCCTGTCCTAAGCTGTCACTAGGCTTGAGGAACAAAAACATACCAAGACAGACTTCCCTGTCAGGACAGTTTATGTAATATTTTTTAGGTCATGAGGTCACTGAAAGGGTACTGACTAACAGTTATGACTAACTGTTATGAAAAATACCTATAGCTATGGAGAGGGCAAAGTGCTTTCAAACCTACGTTATCAGCTATACAGTTAACTGCCACCAGTTTCAACAGGACTGGAGCGTGTTCTGTGAGGGAACAACTAGGCTCCATAAATATTTATGGCAGTGTCAAAACTGTCAACTGTTTCCTGACACGGTCATCTTTTGTGACATTTTTCTAAGCAGGCAAGCAGCCTTGACCACCCTACCCACTTGTGTAGTATTCATGCCTTATTCACTTGCTCTGAAATAAGCTGGAAAATTCAGTATTAAGTGTCTAAGCTGATCAAGTAGAAACCAGATATTTTCACCAACAGAGCTCCTTGACAAGAGGAAAGTCAGACATACCTGGGACTACCTGGGCTGTGAAAATCCTCACCTCCACATCCAGTCTCGTTAAGGCTGTGACAGGTATTGTGGACAGCATACACAGACATGCTGGGATGCTCTATTAGGAGGTTCTCCATCGGACTGGTTTCCACTTTGACAGTGGTTAACCCACCTGCAGTAAAACATGGGGGAGGGGTGATAAACCAGCTCTCCTCCATGGGGCACGACTCAAACTGGATGAAGCAAGACTCGCTGGCCTCCGGCAAGTGTTCCAAGGGAGATGGTAAACAAGAGAAGACAGGCGAGCCATCTGTGGCCGATGCTTCAGTGATGTCTGCTTCCTCCACAGAGCAATTAGTGCAAGTGTCTGCTGCAGGTGGCCATTAGTCAGTGGAGAAGAACCCACGGATGTTGGCGATTGCAGGAGGTCAAAACCAACAAGGTTGCACATAGCCAGAAACGGGATATAGAAGAAAACAACAAAGAAACAGAAATAAACCTCTATCAGCATGAGTACAAATTTTTATTTTTTTAAAAGCCAGGGGAGGAGAAAAGGGAGTTCCCTGACAAGCCACGCTAGACACGTAAAACAACTGTTATCAGTAAAGCAATACGATAGCGTAATAAGTCAAACATATTTTATCTGTACAAGTGGTTCTGCTGAACCCTGTGTCAGGCTTATAAACCTGCTGTCATTTTTCTCATCAGTTTACATAACGTGTTTTGGTACATTTGCGTGGAAGACACCCTACACTCTAATCCACAATGGTTTTGCTTCAAGTAAAGTTTCTCCCAAGCTACTGGTTTCTAAGCAGAGCTTATGTTTGACAGGCATCTTACCTATGAAGTCAACCAGAATCCACTCGTCATCTTCTTTCTCACTGAACTCTGGCTCTTGGCTGGACAAGCTATTAATCTCTCCCATGAGCATGTTATTTAACCTCTGGAACATTACTAAGGCAGGAACAAGACTTTGGCTGGTAGGTCTTTATATCCAAGGTTCAAGGCACAGCTCACACTGTACTAGAAGAGTGGCATAGACTTGAGATTAAAGTGCATAGACGCTTTATCAGCTTGGGTACGGGACATGCAGAGGCATGGCTGGTGAACAGTTTATGTGAAACCTGCAAAAAATAATGATAGGGGTCTTAATGACAACACAATAGGGAACAAATTAAAACCCCTCTCGTTTGCGCAGTCTGAGGCACCAGTGAACATTTTTCCCCCGAGAGCAGAGGCAGCTTCACTGGCATTCACCATCCCCTCCCAGTTAGATGCGTACAGAAAAAGCCTACACCTCTCCTCAGAGCCAAGTGCCTTCCTCTAGATCCTCCTCCCTGCGCAAAGGTCTGTTCAGCTGCTGGCCCCCACCTTCTCCTATGGGAGGAGAGGACTTTTGTACAGGAGCCTTGTGCCTGCTCTCACCGAGGTGCTCCCCCAGCTCCCCACCCATCTTCCCCCCGGTCAGAGAGACGCAAAGGGCAAGAGCACATCATCTGCTCCAGACATTGCATCTCCTCTGCTGGCGCAGCCTCACACCTCTCCCAGAGACTCCTGCCAGGGCTCCCAGGCAAGGGACCACCATATCTTCTCTCTCCTGTCACACACAGCTCTGGGCCACTGCCTACAAGTTAACACAGCAGGAAGGCAAGTCCCCTCTTCAGGTTCAAAGTGCACTGCACGGTTACTGGTGGCATCATTTTCACAGTGAGTGCCCAACTAGTCAGGTATGGCAAGTCTAAGTAACAAGGAAAAGTAACTCGTAAACATAATCAAAACCAGCATTTATTTCTCAGTACAATTCTCTAAATCTACATGTAGTTAGTCACCATAAGCCTGAACTCTACAGCTGTCAGCTAAAATGAAAAATCTCATTACTACCAAGAAGTTGAATGTTCAACCACCTCAGATCAGCATGCTTACAGCCTTTGAAAACTTATGAGACAATAAATAGAAGCCATTAGAGTAGCTGAATAAGTAAAGACTGTATGTGAGAAACATTCACTGATTTAACAAGTTAACTTCATCATAGTAATATCGGAATTATCAAAGCATGTCAGAATTGTTACAGATTAAAATATCTGTTTAATAATTATACAGGAAAGAACATATGCATGTAAGAGGGTATGAGTGCCTACATTCAGAAAGAGAAAGGGAGTAAGACACACTACACTAGACAAACCTATCCATTAAAAGAAGATACAACCTATAAAGAAGATTATTTAAGGCCAGTATACCCAGCTTGATCCTGTCATTCTCAGACCACACTTGCAGGGTCACTTTGGCCTCCTATGCCATCTTACCCCTTGACACCACACCCCGTCACCTACTTATTCAATGCAAGGACAAGCACCTGCTCCTGCAGACACTTATGCAGCTACCTCCTTATTCAAACAGCACAAGAGGATAGAATTAGGATTTGAAGTAGTCTTCAGAAGCAGTATGAAAAGGCACAGCGTAACGCAAGAAGTTAGCTCCTCTCGAAGAATTAGAGTGCATATCAGCTGCAGGAAAACACAAGACTAGGAACAAACAGCTCAGCTGCAGTAGTGATAAAAGGCTGGTTTTTAGGACCACACTTGAAAATGAAACATCTGAGCTCTCTTTTAAGAGAGCTTGAAGAACGATTGGAAGTCTGAAGAAAAAAGATTAATTTTAAAAAATGGAAAGGCTTAACAGAGGGAAGGAAAAAATGACCGCAGTAGTCAACTGTGTGAAGAAAGAGGCAAACATTTACTCCCTTCTTCTACATTCACAGCAAGCAGAAGTGGCTTTTAACTGCAGTAAAGTTCAGTTTTCAGTGGTTACTAGCAGGAAACGCTTCTAACCATTAAGGTCGCCAAGCCCTGGATGGGTTACCTAAGGAAACGCCGAACGCCCACAGCGTTCCCAGGCATCTTCTTGAGAAGGTTTGAGTGCTTCAGTTACAAACAGAGCTTGCCACGGACAAGGAAATGGACTCCAAGTGAAAGCTGGATGTCTGTAGCTTTCCAGTTATCTTCCACATCCATCCTTAAGCCTCTCCTGGCACAAGGCCTAGGAACAAAGGCATTTGGTTTTTCTGGAGGCTAACTAGCAAGCCATAGCACAACTGCTGATCAGCGCTGGCTTTCCCTCTACTCCCACACGCGCGTGTTGCCTCTCTCCCAGATCAAGACTGGCAGTACCTTCGGGCAAGGGCTGTATTTTCATTCTGTGCACAGAGTGAGATGAGAGGTCACACTCCTACATTAAGGCTTCGCAGGCATCACAGCCACATCAACTAATTAACCTCTGACAAGGAAAGCGGAGATCACCGCTCCCGAGAACATCACCTAAACAAGCTACAGCTTTTGACCCGCAAACAAACAGATCATTCCGCAGGCGAAGAGGGGGTTGGCCCATTTTCCTCCACCCCGAGGACGATCCAGACAAACCATACGAACCACTTCGAAACCGGCTGACGATCTGACGTCCCACGGGACGAGCACCGTTAAGAAATGCCCCGCTCGCGTGCTGCTGCGCGAGGCGGACGCGGGACAAGCGTCGACGCCGGGCCGAGGGCCGTCGTTCGCAGGGGCGGAGGAGTGCGAGGCCGAAGCAGAGGCGCGCTGGCTCTTCCCCAGGAGCCACCAGCTCCAAGCAGAGACGAGACCAGGGGCAAACGTCTCGGCCACAGCGGCGAGAAGGGCCGCGACAGCGAACACACACAACCTGCGCCGGCAGCGCCACGGTGCTGTGCGAACCCCCCTTTCCTCCTTCCCGTCCGAGCAGAGGCGGGGGGCACGCTAAGCATAAAAACCCGAAACAAAGCCCCCCCAACCCCCCCAGCCCGGCCGCGCCCCGAGAGCCCGGCGCTGCTCGCCCCGTCCCCGCTCCCGCCCCAGCACCGCCAGGAGGCCCCAGAACGCCGCGGCCCGGCCCGGCCCGGCCCGCGGTAGCTGCGCGCCTTCCCGGCTGCCTCGCCGGCGGGGGGACACGACTACCGGCTGCCCGACGGCCGGAGAAACGGCGAAACCCTCCCGGCCCCGGGGGTTTTCCCAAGAGGGAGAAGCCGGGACGGAGGGACCGGTGGACTGGAAGGCGGGAGCGCCGCTGCCGCCGCTTCACCGCCTGGCCGGGGCGCTCAGACCGCCGCTACGCCCCGCC
>Ga0065711_1041375_pt1 | contig 16197 bp, 7 predicted proteins | sample Hoacrofraction12_FD_59098 | JGI IMG/M metagenome (GOLD analysis project Ga0065711, IMG submission 59098) | Hoatzin crop microbial communities from Cojedes, Venezuela - Epithelial fraction 12 v2 (version 2) | ecosystem: Host-associated > Birds > Digestive system > Esophagus > Crop | place...
CACTGCTGGCTCATAGTTAACCTGTCGTCCACCAGGACACCCAGGTCCCTCTCCGCAGAGCTGCTCTCCAGCAGGTCCACCCCAAGCCTGTACTGGTGCATGAGGTTGTTCCTCCCCAGGTGCACCAATACACCAAAGCTTAACGTAGCTGAGCAAATGTGCCATTACAGCACACACTGGTACATGTAAGAGTTTCCTTCTCAGCTGGAGCACAGAACAAATGGGGTGAATAGGCAGACAGTAAAAGCAAAAGATAAGTCCTTTCCAAGCATCGTTACATTCCTCCTTTCTCCCCATACATATACGCTCTAAAGCAGTGTTTCCTGGGCTGCGTTTACGTCAGGCTCTGCAGGTCTTCAAGCTCACATCTGTGTGTCCCGAGCAAGATACCAAGCCCCTGGGGCAGAGGGCACTGCGACATGTGCCACTTTCAGCATTTCAGTGGTGCCTGCTCAGCATTTGGACACATAGTACCCCACTGAGTGCTCTGCTCATGCAGTCTGTTAGCAAGTGATGGGTCACATCACTGGGACAAGCCACCTACAACAAGCACTACAGCTCTGAGCCTCAGCCCAAGGCAAACAAACAAAGAACACCTTCAAACCCATCGGAAACTGGCTCAGCTTTACCAGGTGTAAGGACATGGTCTTGAGAACTAACAACAATCTTCCACGAACAGAATAGAGCTCATCTGTTTAACAGTTATGTTTGGGAAAAACTTCTTGGTAAACTGTGGGATTGGAGACCGTGCCTGAGAAGAGACTGAGGTCCTGCTTCACACAACTAGGTGCGTTTTCTCCACCTGTATTCTGACCAGAGCAAAGCTGTCCAGGACTGAAAATCATATGCCTGCTCCATTGCAAAAGTGGACCTGAAATGATCCTTGCTGGTGTAAGCAGGCCCTGAGGGGCAGGACTAAATACCACAAGCGCAGCAGTGAGCAGGTATCCACACACTTACATACCTGCCTGGCTTCAGGTCCAGGTCTGCTGCGGGTTCAGCTGGCCCCTGGCACCGACTGAGCACAAACACCACTGCCTGCTCCCTGGCAGTCACAACCAAAGAGAACTCAGCTTGTTTAATCTAGAATAGCACAGGCCAAGAGAACATTTGTCTTTTAAATATATCAACCATGTAAACACTGAGGTCAAACATCTACTTAAGTTTAAAATTAACTTTTGATCAGAGATAGGCATAGCCTGGATTCTGATAAACTTGGGTACGGACATGTGAACTGTGAGGGTTTGAACCAACCTTTTGGTGAGAATTGCAGGCAGCTGTGGAAGGGAAGGCAGGAGAGGGCAAGAGGAGGACAAAGCTGTACTAAAGCTGTTTATTTATGGACTGCAGTTACGGCTGAATCAAGAGCTGTGAAGGAAAAAAACCAACCCAAACCAACTAAAAAACCAACTGAGTAAGAAGATGGTAATGGTTAAGGCAACAGAATGCCAACCTGTAAAGTGTTTACAGTCTGTCTGCTGTAATGTATAGATATATTTTGCTGGGATTGGAAGGCTAAAGTCAGAGAAACACAAAATCCGTGAATGTATAAACAACTTCAGTCTGTCTAAGAGTGTGAAGTGCCAATGACTGCTCAGGGAACAAGTTATTCAGACACTGCTGCCACTCAGAAAAAAGAACCTTATCTGGCTAAGAGGTGAAGATGGTGTTTTCTGTGTAAATATGCTGGTAGCAACTATTTCACTATTCTAAAATCCTGGTTTCCTTTGGTTATTTGGGGTTTCATTGCCTTGAAAAGTTTCAGTAGTTAGTTCGTAAATACCTGATTTGTGGGGTTTTTATGTTCTGGTTTGGGTTTTTTTTTCCAAGGTAAATGTTTGGATTTCATTGTGTAAGGGAAAGAAATCTGAGCGAGGGCAACAGCACAGCTATCCTTTAGCTCTGACAACGTGGTTCTCCCTTACACTTTTGTGGAGCAGTTAGGAAGATCAGTGTCTCTCCCCCAAGGCACATAACATCCACAGGGTAAGATATTCAGTGGGGATAAAAGTGGGGAATGTACTGTTGCTGTTGCATGAGGTTTTTACTTGTTTCAGACTTATTTTTGCTGCTGGTGATGAGTTCTGCGGTTTATTGCTTGAGGTTTTCTTCTTTTGTTTGGCTTCTTGATGGGGCTCCAGCTAGGGAGTGGCAGCCTTCCCCACTGCTCACTGGCAGCCAGACACTCTCTCCAGTGCTGTGCCTAGAAGTGAAATCAGAAGTGCAGACTGAGGATAACCGACTGACATAGCAATCCATCACTGTGCTGCTGCTTTTCAGAGGAAACACTGTCTTAACTGACAAGACAACTAGACCACTCTCATTGTTTTGGAGAGCCTGTGGAAGCTTGGAAGTGGGTGAGGGCACTTGGAATGGGCACATGGATCTTTTTACGTGCGATACCATACTTATTGAAGTAGCATTAAGATAAGTAACGACATCACTGGACCAGCACAGCTACAAATCTGGAAAGAATTTGGTAAAAGTATGGGAGATGCTTCCCATTTTAGACTGAGAAAGGTGACCTGTAAGAGTGCAGGTGCGATCTGTCTGAAACAACCAAGAGGGAAAGCTGGAAAGATGGTGCAAATATGCCAAAAAAATTGAAGACTTTTTTTTTGTCTTTGGCTAGATGGTTTGACAGTTTGTAGTATGTCTGTGAATGATGAAGTGCTTGGAACGGTGTTGCTGACCTCTTACGAGTCCCTCCCAAAAGGAACGAGGGAGTTACCTCTACAGGTGTTAAAGGCTTCCAGTACATCCCAATAATCCACCTTCAGTAGGGACCGAGATCCTCAGTGAAATAAACTGCATTTGGCCTTTCTGCACCAGGAAGAGGAACACTCCGTCAGTCCTGCTGACTTCTGCAGTTAACCCAATGTTTACTAGATGACAGTGGGTATTCTCCCTGAAATATATTGCCATTATGCATGTCTGTGATAAGAAATACTACTCTTGACTGGTTAAGTGCTCCGCTCTGATTCTCTGTATAGATCTGTCCTGACATTGAACTGCCAGGTACTGAAGGTGTAGTGCTTAGATATTACAGTGGTAGGGAACTTAGATATCTAGAAAGACCCCTGATAAATGCTACGCTCTGCGGATAAACCTCTGCCAAATTCTATTCAAATGGCAAAGAGATAATGTGAATATGACTCTAATGAAGGAAGGCTAGAGTTGCCATAATGCATGCAGGTGCAATTGCTCCAAATCTCTCTTAAAATCCATTTTCCTGCCAGTGCTCATTCTTCCTTTAAACAGAAGTTAATACTCTGCTGACATTACTGAACTCCATCATGCTCATTATCTCAGGCTAGCATTTATATCAGGTTTTTAGAGGTGAAAGACCAATTCATTAACTCTATTGTGTCACTCAATGACTTCCTGTAGAGAGATCATAAGTCAGATGGTGGGTGTCACTGCTGGAAGATAAAAGACAGCTATAAAGTAGAAAGACAACTGGTATAATTTGCAAAAATAAGAAAAAAAAAATTACTCTATAGCCTTTAATTTCTATTCATAGTTCAGGTTTTAAGTGTGTTATTTAGATAACAGTGCATTTGAGGGATTTTTTTAATGAGTTTCAGAAACAGAATGGAAGAGGTTATTGGTCGGGAATTTCTTTTTGACTTAAAAAGAAGAAATAATGTAAGTAACAAATAATACAGCAATTCCTCTAAAAATTAATTAAAAATGGGTGTTTTAAAGCCAGATGTGTTGAAATGCCCACATATACTAACTTGTCTTGGCTTACAGGGAAAAAAGAGTGTTTGGAAAATTATTACTTTGTCACAACGATAATGTTACAAAACTGTTCGATTTTTTGTTAAAGGAAAAAACAGCTGCCAGGACTCAAAATCCACTTATATGATAAAAATCAAATCCACACACTGTTTCCTCCGAGTAAAGAAAATGTATATTTTTAGAATACTCCCTGGGATGAAAGAAATTTTAAGATTCTTTTATGGAAAGTAGGTTCCTACTGCTACTGGTTATCGACTGAACATGAAGCTTCTCAGTCTGCACGTGGGAAATAAACAAGCAAAACCACTTTTCATGCCTGTAATTGAGTTTTTCTAAGAAAAAAATGAGCCTTTTCAAGTGTAGCTAACAACTATTTAACGTGAAGAAGCAGTGCCATATAAGGGAATCCTTTGCCTGAGAGCTTCGCAGCTTCTGTTCAGCTTCCCTCTACCTGTTGCTCAACAAAACCATGGGACTGGTTTGCTTGACTTTTTCCTCCCTGAGCTGTAAAAAGCATTGCGGGGGGGTGGGCGACAGCTTTTAATAGCATCAGATATTTGCAGAGGTTTTCTGTGCTTAAAGGCAGAAAGACCAGGAGCCTGTTTTTGAGAAGAGGTTGCTCGGCAGGAGCTTCCCAGCGGAAGGCCATGGGGGCTGGTCCCACTGGTTGTTACTGGGTGGTGCTGGTTGAGCCTCTTAGTTACTGAAGAATAAGCAAAGAATCCTATTAGAACAATGTCAACGTTAAAACAGCTAAACACACCATAATATCTTTTAGTAATTTAGTACCTTTCAGTAAACTCACTTCTTCAGTGAGCTGAGGACGACCCTGGGATTTCTCTCAGGTCACACCATTCAAGAGCTCGGAGCAGATACAAAAACAGCAGCTGATTATCAGTCACAGCATGAAATGAAACCGCACACCTCTTCGTACTTTCAAGGTCTCGAGCTGTCCAAAAAAGCACATCTTGGGAAGCTTAAGACCTTGTTCGGTTTCAGATCTGTTCACACCCTTTTATCCCAATAAGCCCTGTTTCTTCTTGTCGAGGAGTTTTCCCTTCTCCTAACTGGTTTGGAAATTGCTGCCTTCCCTTTCTCACCCTGCCCCCCACTTCAGCTAACTCTTTAATGCTAAGTTATTCACACCTTAAGCGAGAATCCCCTTCTCAGCTCCTTTAAAGACGAAAGGCACAATTGAAAGGGGACCCCGAAGAAACAAATGCTGCAGTGGTATCAATATCTCTATTTTTCATACAGTTATTTATTGACAAATGTAGTTCTTCTTACTGTGTTATCTGGCAGCATCATTTGCTCTATTTTTCATCTGGATTGAGGCACTCTTCACAAACCCCTTCATTACTTTTCATCCATTTTATTTCTTCTGTTCCCCCTCCCTGCACCCTGCAATTGTAGGCTGTGCTTACTTGCAATGTTTTCTGCTATTAACAGACTGGTTGAATTTTTTTGCATCAAGTAGCAGTGCTGTAATTGGAGACCTAAGAGTCAGTTAATATAAAGATCACTGAGAATCATAAACCATTTTCTTCTTGACCTTTTCTACCAAAACATTAGCTTCTGAGTTAGCCTGCTTTGAAGCTACAGAAGCACTACACATTGTCTTGTTGATTTCTGACTTCAAGCAATTCTTTTCTTCCATTTCCTCTATTTTTAGCATCTGAAGGCTGACATTTTACAATATGCTATTGCTCTTTTATTTTCTTTTTCTTTAAAGGAACAAATGTCAGCCCATCACTGCTTTTAGTGTGTGTCACTTGAGATCACTGAAAAAAAAATATTTTGTATGTCTCCTTATTGAATCATAAACCATGGGCACTACTAAGCATACTTCTCACAAAAGTTGACGGATCAGTCATTTGAGCGTCACTTCGCTTATAAGGAAAATCCACAAAAACTCAACACTGAAGAGAGGGCCTAAAAATGAGCATTATCCCAAAGGTGAAGGGGTATGCAGTCAAAATATTGCTCTTGTGTGTAGCTTCTGTATGTGTTTTATTATATAGATTATGTTTCTTTCTTATCAATTATACTGTTTTTCTAATGAAAATAACTGTACGCATTCACTTGCACATATACTCGAGTTGCTCACCTGCTCTCTCTGTTCAGATGCCAGTCTTAAATCTTGCAGACCTGAAACACTTTCTGCAGCAACCCAGTCCTCTCAGACAACCATAAAATAATTCTTCATAAGGAAAACAGCTTTTAATTTCTAGAGAAATGGTTCATACCATCTTTCTGATCTTTGGTCAGCAGGGTGAGGGGGATGTGGAGTCAGTGCAGACACATTTGACGGATACAGACAAAGGCCATGGCAGCTCCCCTGCTGCCTTTGCTGTGCTGCCACATAAATTCACCTTCATTGTATGCAGACAGCTATCTTACGGTCATACAGCTGTGACTGTGCATAGGGTCAGTCTCCTCATAGTATATACAGCTGCAACTCATATACAGCCTGCAACATCAAGTACACATTAAAAAAGGTAGAAGGACTTTCATTTTTCCATGATAATCAATAATTCCCTGTCCTGCCACCTGGCCAGAGGTGTTCAGTGTGGCATTTAGAGGTATTCACTGAATTTAATGAGCATCTGGGAGGGGTGCGGTAAGCCAAAAGACTTGAATATATTTGGCAGGAACGGCCAGTACAGATTCTCCAGAACTTTGTTCTGTTTAACATTCATCAAGTTTGTGTCTAATGTAATAAAGAAAGTGAATATATTAAACATTTAGAACAGGGCTGCTAAATTGCCACCTAGTGGTCTTGTAACGAAGTTAATGTCTCCAGAATGCTGATCTGGGTCAAAAAATACCATCTTGCTTCTTGTGTTTCTGTCAGGGCCTTGGTATTGGTGCTCACTGACACATTGCCCACAACGCGGTCGGAGTGGAGGGGTGGCAGAGCACAGGTTCCGAGCCAATGCAAAACGGGACTGCTGGGACCGCTGGGTGCCAGGGGCAGCTTGCGCAGGGCTGAGATGCCGAACAGAATTCTGGAGCAATCAGTGTGAAAAATGCTGCCCAGTAGGAGCCTGTTATCTCTACTACTTGTTTATTTTTCAAGGAAAAAATGGCAAATATTTTGATATAAAAGGGAATAGGAGGTTTTCTGATGGGTGGTAAACGAGTAGAACGTTAGGATTTTTGTTCTTTCAAGGCTCAACCAGCTCCAGCGTAAGATGCACTTTACTCTGCTGGGGTATTCTCCCACCTTCTAGTCTCACTCCGCCGGAGCCATATGTTCATCAGCATGTGCTGTTTACACAGAGCCAAGCAGATGGGAAACACCAAAAGAGCACAAGTTGAATAATAAGTTTTGCAGTTCTGCTTTTGTGATTAGTCACGTAGGTCTGCCCAGAAGCTATTATGAGAGACTAAAAATAATTTTCAATATGATGAGCTGCATAAGCAAAGTCTTTAGGGATTAATGCATCCTCAATCATCTTACCAATAATCAGCTTGGGATGCACTGGGCTGCGTGTTGACAAAGATGATGCTCACAGGAGGTGGAGGCCTCATGTTGGGAAGCAGTCCTGGAGCAGGGGCTGCAGGCTACATCTCTGGGAGGACGCATCCGTTGTTTCAGAGATAAGTCAGAGATAAGTCAGTCCACCGCAGCAGAATCCAAATGACTCATCTTCCTCCTCCATCCTGTCACCTGCTGGGACCTAGTGCAATTTGTGGCTGAAGAAGAAACATCAGCCCTTGGAGACAGACTGAGAACCCATATTGCACATCCACTGAGGTCCTGGGTAATTTAAGGTGTCACACAAGTATGGCATCAGTCTAAGGATGCTGCATAACCCAAAAGCTTAACCCTGGCCAAAAAACATCCCCTTGCAGATCACTGGGTCTTTGATTAAGGTATTGGCACTCCTCACGTCTCCTGTCGTCTCGTGACGAACTGAAAGCCCTGTAAGTGAGGGCCACCACTTCACACAGAATATGAGGTGAGACAGGGCAGGAAAACTAGCCAAGAAAGACAAAAAATATAGGCCTGGGGCAAGGGATAGGACTTGGGTAGCAATATAAATACTAAATCAGTGACAGGAATAGTGTCTTCCTACGCTTCAGGTTTTGTGACTAAAGTACAACTCACTGTACACAGTACAGTATACAGTTCGGTTCATATCACTTTTGACTTGGTTGACATTAATCTGTTTTAAGACACAGTCTGATTTTTATTTGTGGGGGTTTTCCCCCTCTTTTTTTTTTTGTGCATCAACTATAATTATCTTGTTTCACATTGTACTTTGCTCGTGTTCAGGATTGATTCAGTTAAATTTGCACTTTCCTTCTCTTTGTTTTACATACTTGATTTGCACACAGTTTTGTTTTAAACAAATATTTATTTTTTCACTGGTGTCTGCCCTCACTCCACTAACTTCATCATATTTTATTTCAATTAAATTCTCCGTAGAGTTCTCTCTAAACTGATTTACTTTTTTTTTTTTTTTGCAAGACCACAGCTTCCTTATTTTCTAGATGTTATGACAGTACATTAGCAAATCAAAGTCAGTTTACTCCTTAATGTACTCTGGGAGATTTTATCTTTAAGGAGTATGCAATTAAAGGTGAGAGAGAATCAATACAATACTGTCTGAGAAACTGCAAGTTTAACTGCGTACCTGTTGTCAATAAAATTATCCAGAGACAGAATGCCTTATAAACACAACCAACTTTTTCAAAAACTAAATGACCTGTTCCAAACCCCAGAAGCTGGTAAGCCACAAAATAGCATCTAGACGGCAATTACTCATTTGAACTGTAGTGGATGGTATGAGTTTCCATTTCCCCTAGCCTTTCCTGAGCTGGTCTCTTCAGGGTTTATTAGGATTTGCTTTGACTAAGGGATTTACCATAGAGTCAATCTGTCACTGTTTTGCTATCCCACACAGAAAAGAAACTAGCCTCCTGATTTTTCAGATCCTGTTCTGATTGCCATGCTAAATGGCATCCACGTAACTCTGGAAGACACGTGTTCAATTACTGGGGCTTCATGCCTGCAGTAGATAATATTGAATGCCTTCAAATACATCTCTCGACAACTTCTGCTGCTGTTTCCAGGCAGAAAGTCCTAGAATCTCCTGTCTTCATCCCTACAGATAGCCAGTGTTAATGGCTTGAGATCCTGTTAGGTGGATCACTCATTACATTTTTCACTTGATGTTTATACATACATTTACAAAAACACCAAATGCTTCCAGTAGGAAGAAAGCATAGTCCAGTGTTACCTCAGAAGAAATAACTATTCAGTTGCCACATGTAGAGAATAATGTGAATTATTTGCATTGGCTCTGAAATGGTATAATGGTACACTGTCTCTCTCTTGTCTTCATCTTCCATGGCTACGTGGTTTTCACTCAGTTCAGAGCAGTCAGAATGAATTTGTGCCCCCCAAAAATACAAACTACCTGTCATACCTGGAAATGTATTGTGTGTGGCAAGCTATCTGTGCTAGCTATTCTGGCAGAGAGCTACTTTAAGACTTCTACAAATGAAAGTACAGTCAGACACCTAAACATGGACCATAGCTTTCTCAGCCAATTAGCACATATCAGGTTAACTGCCGAAACAGGGCTTTCACAGGAATTTCTTTGTGAGATCTTAAAGACATGAGCTGGGCACTCAGTAATAGGACAGTCATGATCTAAAACAAAACCGGTTTTTGAATGTATAGAATGGTTTTCAGTCAAAGGGATGTAAAAGTCGAAGTAACTAGAATGTTGAGGAGGGGTTAAAACAATTTTCAATAAAAACTGTGTGTGGGCAAAACAAGGTTGACGCTTTAGAAGTAAGAGTTGCTCTTTATTATTTTTTTTTTTTAATTTTCACTTTCTCTGTTTGTGTGTCTGTCACCTCCAAGATTAAAAACAGCTGGGGATACTGAAGTTAATGCCCTTCTGCCTGTCTTTATATGGAGCTGGTATTTATAATGCGCCTGCAGTCAACTCTGTCGTGCTAAAATGAACTTTCCGAATTGTTGTTGTTCACCTGATTTCACAGTCAGCACTTTGCAACACACAACACTGTCACCAACAATCTGACCAAAGGCAAAAATTTCTTTAACGTCTAGATCAGTTTATGTTGGATAATCTCAACACCTTTCAGCAGTAGCAGTATTTAAATACAGCTGGAGTGGAATAAAACAGAACGTCTGAATTTTCAAAAAGCCTCATGTATCCACTCTTCTTTATCTCCTGCTGGAATCCTGCAAGTTATAACTGTTGTGGGCTTTTTTTTTTCTTTTCTTTCTCTGTCTTGCTAATACTTTTTGTCTTCTCTTGGGTGTAAAGGTTAGCACATTTAAAGACTGACAGTCTTTGACATAGGAAAGCAACTTCTTTGTTAAAAAGCTGGTAGATATTTAAACTATATATAAATATTATATTTTAAAATGTAGGTCAAGAAAAATTATCATTGTATCTATCAGGTACATCTCTGTTGTCCTTCTGATGTGGATAGAGCATATAAACTGTTGTCTTTGGGAACATCACAGGAACAAAATGGCCAGACACAGCATCTTTACTTGCAGCTTGAAGTCCATTTCCAGTTATCATTTCATATATATTTTTCTTTACTTTTCCATGATCACCTGTACTTGCTGTTTTACAAAGACAGAGTATCAGGTAGATGGGATTCGGGGGAGGGGAGGAGGAGAGGTTGCCCATGCTTATTCTCTGTTCATCATCTTTTCAATCATCCTTTCATCTTCTCTTCTACAAAAATAAAAACCTTCATAAAACACTATCTAGGTAACTCTCCTTCCCATATGTATATCTGTTGGGGTAAAATACAGTAATTCCACTGTTTGGTTCTGATAACTATGCTAAAAAAAATGGATATAGATTCACAGCAGCCCTTTTTAAGTAAATGTAATAGGTATACAAAACATTAATAAGGTTTAAAAAATAAAAATAAAAAAATCCTTATGTCTGGCATCAACAGAACTGAGATGAACTTCGCAAAAATGCTAGAGATAGGCCAATGATGTGCATTACCAGGAGAAATCCTTTCTTTATCTAGTCCTCCTTTGTGCAATAATGATACACAGGCCTAAATTCTGAATAAGACGTGACTTTTTTCTAGTCTTACGACAGTGTAATTCAGATTGTGATCGATCCCACTTTAATTCTGCTTCAGCACTGGCAGGTTTTACCTGTTCCAAAGGCAGTACAGCTCGCCCACGGCAAGGCTGCAAAAGCTTTGTACCTCTTTGAAGAAGCTCTGAACAAAACCTCGCTACGGATCTCAACCACTTGCCAAGTTATCCAAACTGCACATAGCTAGAATAGCTCTGTCACTGAGCTATAAATCAGAGGGGAAGAAAGGATGCACTCCCAGCTGTTAGTTCTCACTTTTTCCAGTACTTTAACTCGACATAAAACATGTGCACCAGCAGAGGGCATTACACACATCAATAAAGTACAGATTGCTAAACGGTTTGAAAGGAAAGAGAAATTCTTCTTCTAGCATTCTTAGGATACTGGACATTTTATGTAACTAATCAAAAGCTTAATACAAACTGGAATATCCCAAGCACAGGGTCTATCAGATATTTCTCAAGTGCTCATTCATTACAGTAGCTCTTTTACTGAGAAAACCAGCAAATTAATTAGTTCTCACTTGTAAACAAAGTGTAAAACTAAACTATTAGAACTCTAAACATGTTTTTCCTTCTAAATACATGAATTTGAGGGCAAACAAAGAAGACCATGTTTATTTTTAACTTGCTCATTGCATAGTTTTTCATTTCTCCTACTGCTTAGCTAACACACTGCAGCCTTTGCCTACTTAGTGAGCCACATGTTGATGTGGATTTTGCTTTACTAGCACCAAGTAACATTGAACTCCATCAGCTGAGGAGCCAGCCTTTGGGATATCGATAGTTACAAAATGTAGCAGAGCTCAGAGTATATTTGTCATTGAGAAATTGTATGAGAAAAATAAACCTTTCTCACTTTCATTTTACAGGTTTGCAATCTTGTACAAGGATACTGGACATTTTTTTTTTCCTCTGAAAGAGCTTAACGTGTAAAGCCCCTCCAAATTTATATCTATAAATTGTAGTTTCCTATAAATCAAGCACAATGAATGCAGTCGCTAGAACTGAAAGACAACGACTGGGGAAAACACAAAACAACAAAATTTGTCATAGTACTGTACAGTTTTTCATTGCAATTCACTTAATATTTGAATTCAATGTTTTACAAAGTCTGAGAGGTTTAGTAATACTTCTAATGAGCTCTTGACTTCACAAATGAAAAAACCTTTACTACGAAAAAACAAATTGTCCATCCTGAGATTCGAAAAAGAACTTACCTCACAAATGTTTTTCTACCAAGTAACATTTTGCCAGCTGGTAATACTGTCATATTTCTGCTCTGCAGGCAGAAGTAGTGTCTTCAGGGAAAATAACAGAACAGTAGAGTTCACACATTAACGCACTAATTCATAATTCTGTGTAACCAAATAATCTAATATACACTTCTTAACTGTAACATACTAGTAATTTTTCTTAAAAGTTCTGGTTTAAAAAAAAAAAAAGAAATTAGGGTAAAAAATCTTTCTTAATTCAACCTAGCAAACAAAATTTGGAGACATCTGTATTTCTGAAATACATTAAAAACTGAATAAAATTACTGAATAAAAAAATGTAAAATAATACCATTTTTTTCTAGAAGAATGTTGAATTATCATTGAAGATGTTGACGAAACTTTGTTATGTAAGAAAATAAAAAAATGTAAAATGTAGGTAAGCCATCAAATAATAAGAATAAAAAGTAATTTCTCTTGTGGAACACTTTTTTTTACACAAGTATCTAAAGAATATAGCAGTTAATGATCTTTTTATTATACAAAGCATTCCAGCTCTTCAAGTTTGTAGATGAATATGTAACTTTAGATCTTAGAACGTAAACATAACATAGTAATTACTTGGTTGTTTACAAGGCCAGGATGTGCAGTGACTTAAGTCTATTGCTTGGATATCACAAATTCATTGGATAATTTTCAAGGTGATTTACAGAATATCATTACTGGGTAGGATGTACTCACTTAGCATAGCAAATTAATAGCTTATAATAATGTATATTTGGAATGGTTGCATTTAAATCCAGTTCTAAAAATAAAATATTATTCACTTCTGCTTCAGTTGAGCAGAGGACAAATGTCTTTCCAACAAAAGCATAAATGCCCAGGGACATGTACACACCAACTCTTTGTGTATGTGTTCCTTCTGCTTGTTTCAGAACTTAACAAAATAGTTCGTTAGTCATAGATGAGAAAAGTCCTTGTCCAGCTAAGCCTAAAATAATCTTAACTTTCAGCATCATCTAGGCTGCTCTACAAACAAGAAGGACTGCTAGGAAGCAAAGGCTAATTGGTCTTGAAAGCAGCTGTCCTGAGAAACAGAATATATATTCATGAGAAACTATGGCACAATATTAATTCAAACTCTAAGGTTAATGTGGCTAGTATTTGAGATGTAAAACTCTCAAACACTTCGAGTTCAAGCAGAATCATGTTTAGTGACTTCTATCGACAAAGCCTGTAAGTCAGCAAACTAGAACTTGGCCCAAAGCCCACTTCTGGATATGGGCCCTGCAGTCCCATGCTATGCTGATGTAGAAGCTTACACAGGTGCTCTGAAATTTGAGCTACCAAAGTCAAGGAGACTGCTCTCTAGGTAAAAAAAAAAAAAACAACAAATGCTTGTGCTTCATGTTGGAAGCAAGAGGTGCCAGGAAGCCTTAAAAATACCTTACATTTTTGACGCTTTTTTTTTTAAAGTCAACTGCATATCATAATGACTGTGTAGCCCAGTTGGTATGTGAGGAGGTTAATTTGCCTCATATCAGCCAATGCTTAACTAAAAACTTCTGCAGAAATTATAAAGAAAGACTAAGTATGTATGTGGTGAATTTTCATCCGTATCTTAACCAGTAATAAACCTCATGAAAAGTTACACTCTCTAGCCAAAAGGTTGGCTTTCAACAAATGTTTTGAATAGTTATTGTTACCACATCGCTATAGGATCTGTGATTTATGAATATGTTTTGGGGGGAGATTTTTTTTTTTTTGCTTTTAACACCATATTTTTCTTTTTGATAGACAATAGATAGAAGGGAGTTGCTAAGAGTCATCCCTGATTATAGCAAAGCCTGGAAAAAAGAGAAATTTAGCCCAACTCACATGGGGAAAAATACGCTGTTACCACTACTGGCACCAAAATAAGGAACTGCAGGTCAACAGCAGCAGCTGGAGGGAGTCTAAAAAAGAGGTGAGAGGATAGGAGTCACTAGCACGCTAAAGGGAAAGATGCTGCTTTTGAGCATTTGAACTATTCAGACTGAGACAGGAAAGATGGTCTTAGCTCCCTGCTCTTTTATGCAAGTCCTGGACAGTTTTAAGCAAAACACTTATCTGAATAATGAGGATAAGAACAATAACATTTCTCTGTCTCAAAGGGCTGATTGAGAGAATAAATTAGATGCTCAGATGTTACAGCAATGCATCCCAGGAAGTTCAAAAGAATTTTCAAAACAAAATAATTACATTTACAATATTTTTTAAATACCTACAAGTCAAAAATCTCTTTTTGGCAATCATAGGCTGTTTGTATGTAAGCAAGGAATTTCTGGATGGCTAACCTCAGAAATGTGAAGAGCACTTATCTGGAAATACTTCAGCTAGTTGACAGCAGAACAGAGGAGACTCTTAAATTATTAAATGACCTACACTACAGCTTCTCATACACAGTTTTGCAGCTGGAGGAGAAGTGACTGCTAGGATGCTGAGTTTGGTCTCTTCAAAATGTCTACAGTAAGGCTCTGGTTTGAAAAGTGATTATGTAAAAATAGCACTTCCTACTCAGCAGATCTGTTCTTGTAGGCTTTAGTGGGGAGCAGGGCGGGGGGAAAAATCACTGCATGTCTTCACTGCTTAGCCACCATATCACTGGGGGAAGAAACTGCACTATACTCCAGTATATGCAACTTCAGCAAAATCACCAATTTAAAGCTATAGTGTACCTAAAAAATACCCGTCGTTTCAAAATTGTGCCCTTTGAAATCAGACCTGCATAACCTCATTACCTTCAGCTGCATGGAAATGAATGAAATGAAATAAACCCTTCAGGCTGAAAAATCTTGATTGGATTTCCTCCGGCTTCCTATCATAACCCAAACTAATCAAGCCATTTCTCTCCCAGGTTGAAAATGAAAAGAAAGAGAGAGGTGATGATGATTCTTTTTTAAAACATTTGGCAGGTAGTCTCAGAGCATGGAGCCCATATAAGTTTCAAGAGGTTACATGAGGACTGCAGAAGGCTAATAGCATGACAACAGCTGCTACCACAGGGATGTAAGTAATGCAAAAACCAGATTCATGCAGTTTGGCCAGCCTGTTGCCAGGGTTGTCAGACTCCTGAGTGATGGAGTGGGCTCTGCCCCTATCAGCTGCTTCCAAAGGATCAATGTATCACAACAAATGCTCCTCTTCCAGCCTTTCAAAAGAAGTCGTCTTTATCAGCGTGATTTTTTTCCTCAAGTAAAGCAGATGAGGAGGCTCCTGTAAAAAGGAAAAACCAAGTAAAATTCGTAACACTGGAAAATGCATACTTAGTATCTGTCTAGAGATTTGAAAGGACACTTTGATCATTCTTGCCAATTACATACCTGTTAGAGGCAAGTATTTTTACATATTTAATATTCAGCTAATCTCTAAAAATGGCTTTGATCAAACAGACATGCCATTTATCCTCAAACGCTGTGCCAAAATCTCATCTCTAGATAGCCTAATGTGTGAAGTGATGAATTTGTTTTCAAGTCTTTTACAGAATGCCTTCCATTTTTCACTTCAGACTAAAACACCTACCCTTTTAACAAGTGTATTGCCTCTCCTGAACACTATCTTTAAATATAAAAGAAATCATACCAGAATGGTTCTCTTAGGGTTTTGCCTTTTGACATTTTTCTACTTAGAATACTTCTGAAAAGGAAAACTAATGGCATTATGCTTGCACACACAATCCTTATCTAAATGAATGTATTTCTCCTTCCTATCTGACACATACTAGTGTGTCTCGCAGACTCAGATCCTGAATGACCTTCATTAAGTCCCTGGAGCACTGCACTTTTAGAAGCTTGACTAGCCCTCAGACTGCAAGTTCTATGTTAGGGCATCCACGCTCATTCCAAATGGAAAGATTACTTCGTAAGTTAGCAGGAAACACATAGGTTCTGACAGAAGTCAGTCTAGCAATGGAGGTTTTGCAACAGAATCTGGACTGAGGCCTGTTACACTAGAGTTAGACATGATAGGGCTATGAGGATGGTGAGGGGACTGGAACATCTCTCCTACGAGGAGAGGCTGAGGGAGCTGGGCTTGTTCAGCCTGAAGAAGAGAAGGCTGAGAGGGGACCTAATAAATGCTTAT